>Ga0247610_10005706_pt1 | contig 13063 bp, 18 predicted proteins | sample 174DNAGHGhighgp2_FD_193483 | JGI IMG/M metagenome (GOLD analysis project Ga0247610, IMG submission 193483) | Sheep rumen microbial communities from Palmerston North, Manawatu-Wanganui, New Zealand - 1742 DNA GHGhigh gp2 | ecosystem: Host-associated > Mammals > Digestive system > Stomach > Rumen...
CATCCAATAGAGACAATGCATCCATCTGGAAGGTTTTCTACATCCCTTACTTGGCAGGCATGAGAAGCCATCAAAGCATTTGTTGCCGCTTGCTTTTCTTCCGCCGTAGGATAGGCTATGTTCCATCCAGAGCCGCTATTAGTGGAAGTGAATAAGGTTAGAGTACAATCGGTTGGAGGGGTTTCAATCTTGTTGTATGAGAGAATCCTAGATATGCCCTTACCAACATGCGATTCTAGTCTATCGGCGGCATTCGTCTTGCTTGCATCCTCATTGACGAATATCATAACGGGCCAACCTTGAATCAATCCCACGGCATATGCAGTCTCGAGACGGCAGGTGTTTTTTGATGCCCGTGTGGATATTTTAGATTCGTGAGATGAACCAATACTATCATCATCGGATAATGTAGTTATTCCGATAGTCGCAATAGCGGCAGCTCCCGCAATTATGCTTATTGCTTTACCTTTCATATCCTATCCTTTTCCTTTACGGAAAATGCCAACGAGGATATTAGAAGAGTCCTGCGTCGATTGCATCATCCATCAAGGCATATCTTACGGAGTCGATTGGATCGTCTCCTCCATTTTCAGGGTATCGTGAAATAAACTCCCCAGCTTTGTTTTTCAGGTATTCGCACTGTACAAATGCCTTGTAAGTCTTTGGGCACCTAATGGGGTCGATGTAAATATGAGCAAGGCTCTGCAAGAAACGATATGAGAATCTTCTTGAATCTGGCCCCTTCTGAGCGGGCAGAACATTTACTCCCAATCCTTCTAGTTCGGCAATCGACTTCGGCTCGGCTGCATCGCACATTATGTAGTTGAAGCCGATATCATCCTTCTTTGCTTTCAATAGTTCTGCAAGCGCAATGTTGGTGCAGTTCAGTTCGTTTATCTCATCCCAAATATAGAGGTCTCTATGCTTTTTGTCATAGTGAGAAGCCGAATAGTGTAGCGGGTCTAGTGCAAAACCAAAGTCAAGCCCAAAACGTCTGCTGTCGAAATGGGAAATCATCTCATCCGACATTTCTAGCGGCACCACATTCGGGAATACCGCTCCGCCATTTCCAGTGACTTCTCCTAGGTACTCATGTCTAAATGCTCTCTCATTTGTCGATCGCAGGAGTTCGGCGGAAGTAAAGAAATCATCTCCTAACCATTCGCGAGGAACAGTTCTGTAATCTGAATGGTGGACATACCGATAGAGCTTCCCATCTACTATCTGTGGAACGCTTGCCTCATGGTTTACCCAATTTGAGCTAGTCTCAGGTGGGTTGTAGCTACAAAAGGTTTGGAAGTAGTGACCGCCACGGCGCAACGACTGCAGGACGTTTCTGACTTCCTCAATCCCATCAAACTCAGCCAATTCTTCCAGCCAAATCAGGCCGAAGTACCCGAACGGTGCCTTTAACGACTTCACCTTCTGCGGGTCATCCAATCCGCGGAATAGAATCTGCTGCCCCGTTCGTGAGTTCACTATCTTTAGAGGTGAACGCTTGAACACCCAATGGTCGGCTATCGGACGTAGTTTCTCATTGATAGTATACTCGAATTGAGAGTAGACTGAATCAGCAAGGTTAGTTCCGAACTTGCGGAAGCAACAGCAGTGGAGACGTGGATTCATCTCCATTAGAAGCGGTATGCAAGTAGAGACAAACGATGACTTCGTTGAATTGTGGTTTACAAATCCTTCTGCAATATAATTGTTGTAGATTGGAACGAACAAATCGTAATAGTAATCTTTTTTCTCAAATCTAATTGACCGAATGGGCATCCATGTGGTATAATGGAGGTCGTGCAAACACTCATTCTCTTTTATTAGAAAGGAATCACTATATGACTCATCGTGAACAGTATGCCGAAGCATGTCGGAAAGCATTTGAAGGCTGGAAGCCCCCCGATAACCTTTGGGAGGGGCGTAAGCATCCGATTCGGAAAGACCGTCCTCCAAAGAATCCGAATGTGAAATGGACGAAAGAACAAGTCTTACAATTAGCAGAATACTGTAAGCAAGGTCTTCGTTCCTTTGAGATTGCTCAACTAATGGGAAGGTCTCCAAAAGCAATCCAGAAAGCCTTTGTAAGATTCCATTTCCCTTGCTTACAGAATGTTTGCCCAAGGAAAGGGTGCGACAATCCTTCTTGGAACGGTGGTAGATTCGTTGCTCATAATGGATATATTTTTGTTCGTGTTCCTGACCATCCGAATGCAAACGACAACGGTTATATCCAAGAACATCGGCTAGTTGTTGAAAAACATCTAGGTAGGTTTCTCCTTCCTTCGGAGGTAGTTCATCACAAAGATGGAAATCCTGCCAATAACGATATATCAAACCTAGAAGTGTTCTCATCAAACGGAGAGCATCTTCGTGCGACACTTCAGGGGATTCGGCACAATGTCTCAGAAAGTGGTAGAGCGAGTCTTTCTTCAAATGCAAAGGAACGATGGAAGAACGGCATCTACAAACCTTGGACTGAGGAACATCGAAAGAAGCAGTCTGAATTATTGAAGAAGGAATGGGCTGACGGGGTTTTTGACAATAGGAAGAGTCGTAGAAAGCAATAGCCTCTCCTTCGCTAATGTCTTTAATTCGCTTCCACCCATTCTTAGTAAGGAACTTATGTTCATCCGTCACTAAAATAGACTTGCTACCTACATTAACACGAAACAGGTCTTCTTTAGTGTATCGTATCGGCCTACAAGCTATCGTTTCAACAACCTGTCCATACTCACCAATAGAATATATGAGTCCGCCATCGAAGTCTCGAACTTTCACACACCCTTTTGGTGTGTCAATAAGAGTGTCGCCGTCTATGCATCCACGACCACCTGCCAACCAGATTTCTGGGTACTTCTGGTTTACCACATCGTTCCATAGCCCGTAGAACGATGGTGCTATCAAATCCTTATACGAAATGTCTGCCATTCTAAAATATGCCAAAATTGGCAAAGAGAATGGCATCTGTCTATTTTAATGCTGCCTCAACAATGTATTTGATATGGTCTAATTTCTTTTCTGCTGAATCATCGCTACTATTGACTGCGAAAAGAACTTCTCTCAATGAATCCCTCAAGTCATCTTCATATTCCACACCACTAAGAAGCGGCTCAATTATATCATGGATATTATTCAATGCAGTCTTAAGGACTTTGGCCTCATCATCGCTTGAAGAGCCCTCTGCGAATGTTAGCCTTTGAACTCTTTCCAATGCCGTAAGAAGAATCCCAACAAGTTCCTTATCGTCACTAGTCTTTGTTTCAACGATAGAATCTATTCGATCGGGGCCGTCCCCATCCCAGAAGAAATGCCGTTCCTGATCTTTGCTACCAGGGTCTACTACTATGTCGAACGAATGTCCGCCATTTCCGTTTCTCCCTATGTAGTCAATGAGTTTCCGCAGTTCATGCTCTCCATCCTTGCATTTGACAAGATAATACTTCCTCTCATTGTATTCGCTCTTCTTGTCTTCTGCAACTTTTTCACCGTATAGATATTGAAAGAAATTCATGGCATCGTTCTCCTACTCAATGCCATAACTTCATCCCATAACTTCTTTCCATTTATGCTTCAATTGTTCCATGCTCGGAGGCTGCTTGTTGTACCAATCCCAAAATTCATTGTTCGTCAGAGGAATTTCCAAGGCCTCGAAAAACTTGCACTGCATCTCCTTGAATGCTCCAACATACGGTGTTAGAGCATTTTTAATAAGTTCGTCTGGAACTCTTATCTTCGCAAGATTCCCAGACAATGAGTTTGCGATGTTTAGCCTATCCTCTGCGAGCCTGAACTCACAGAAAGCCTGCATCATAGCCGATGCCGCATCTCCTATCTTTTTCTTCTCTTCGTTAGTGAGATTCATTGCTTACGTTCCCTTCTTCGAGTCTGGCAATGTACAAGCGAATTGCATCCGCCATAATAGCATTGCGCATGCATTGGTAATCTTCCTTTATGATAACTTCTAGCCGCTCGTTGGAGTTCTTCTTGTTATAATCATCGAACTCTTTCTTGTGACCATAGCGCAAAAATTCCCAGTATGAATTAGCAGTAGTATTCAGGCCATGCTGAATGTCTCTAAGAAGAGAATAGGCAGCCCCTCTCACCTTTTCTTTGCCTAATGCCTTTTCTGTCATCAGTTCCATCGTTACTCATTGTCCTTTTTTCTACGATTACAAGAGGAATATGATCGCAGTCCGTTGCGGCACAAGTCACTGTCCTCGAGACATCTCCCGTAATGCTCTGATTGTATCCGTCTACTCCTATGACGATTCGTTTCATCAACTTGAAATAGTGCGGCGGCTTTTCGTACCATGCCGCTATTGAGGCAAATTCTAGTCCGCTAAGAGCCAATAATCAAGGCGGGAATGAGCAAAACCGCCCCTCGCCAAGCTCTTCGGCCACGTTGCCCACGGAGGATTGGACGATCCTCTATTGCATGATGGCGAGCCGAGCATTACCATGAGAATGCAATCCCGAAATAGTCTCTTAGGAATTCCTGCACCTTTCTGAGAAGGAACATGCTATCCCTCGTCTGCATCTCTAAACAGTCTCCATGATTGAATACACTAGATGGAACCACCACCTTCCACTCTAGCGAATCAGAGTCGAAGATGCTTATCTCTATGCTTCTCTCTACGCGATTAATGTGTTGCTTCGCTGCGAAAGCATCCGACATGGAAAACGACACAATACGGAATGTAGAAGTGTCTTTCCCTTTTACAATAAAGGTAGTCACGCATCCCGCATCCGTTGCTCTTTCACTTTTGTATAACATTTCTTTTTTTCCTTTCTCAAATCATTGTCTTAAACATCCATCGTTCGGGGCATGGTTCGCCACAAAGGAATGACAGATGGTCTGCCTTCCAATCTTTGATGTTCTTTGCAAGGCGATAAAATTCCTGAGCTATCTTGTTGTCATTGAAATCTGCTAGCCCAAGTGCTTGTATGACATTATCATCGACAGCATCAACCTTGTCATACTTCTTTTGATAAGACTCTGTACCTGAGTCTTCTCCTACCATGAAGTCCACAATAACCTTCATTGCCGCACGAACTATTGTTTTAGCCATGTCTATGGACATATTCTTGTTCTGCTTTCTCATATCCATTCACCTCCATTTCTGGATTCATAGTATTCCGCAGTTCGGCGATTGCACTCTTTATCAAATGCTTTCACAAGCAACTCATGTCGTGGGTGATTTTCATTTGCATCTAACACCTTCACAAACTCTCTTAACTTCTCCTCAGATGCCTCGCTCATCCACTTTGGGTCTTCATCCATTATGCTATCATTCAACATCCTTCTCCTCCTCTTCTGAAATAGGCACATTTTCCGAACCTACAAGAGGTAACGTTGGATTGTCAGGAATCCCAAGACTTTTTTCCTCCAAGGCTTCTACTAGAGAATCCTTTGTGCTCTTGTCTCGCTTGTCATGTCCAGAACTCATTTGTCACCTTGCCATTCTTTTTGTGTAATAGTCGTATGGAAGCATTATCGTATCGGTTGCTATAGAGCAGACAACATCGACTATGGATAGAGGAGCACCAATCGGCCATAGCCATGCCTCATACCCTCTTCCTATCTCCGTCTCACTCGGACACCACCAAGTAGGAACTTCTACAAAAAAGGAAATCCTTGTTGCTGGATAGATGCACGGATACTCATCGTCTCCATGATATACTCCATAAATCTCACCCTTGTCAGAATACTCGCTACGAAGATTCGCAACATATGCAGTAGCACATCCCTCCATGAGGGATAAAAAACATATTCTTGCTATTGCGGCTACTCTCTTCATCTTCCTTGTCCTCGGACGGCACATATTCTACCATACAATCAGGACGGCTGTAAAGAGGGGGTGGCCAGAAATCTAAAACATAGGAATTGGAGTTACGCCGACTTCTTCGGACAACATATCGAAGTATTCGGAATGTTTTCTCCGCTTTAGTTCTATTCGCATCCTAGCCTTTGAAACTATTCCTTTTCTCGCAGCATCTATCAGTTCCTTTTCGCTAGCACTCATGATTCGAGCATTAGACCAGTACCCTCCACTGTTCACTAGCTGCGATTGCCTAGTCCAGTTATATCGTGGGACTTCGACTTTCTGCAATACCGATTTCGGAAGCGAAACAAACGGGCGTACATCCTGCTCGTATCTTGGCTTTCCTAACTTATGCTGCTCATGGAACTTCTTAATCTCGAAATCGTTCATCTGCCCATAGCAGGAAGGGCATAATACCGTGCTTTTCTCAAACCACACATAATGGCATGGGACAACTTCTCCACACTTCTGGCAGGCTATCTTGTATCTCGGAAGAAGCCCGGCAAAAGATGGGTTGTCGGCAATCCTTGTCTCTTTCCTGCTCCATTTCCATTTTGAAAAGTTAAGTGGAGTGTCGCTATCATGATTCGTATCTTTGGCATCTGCTCGTTCTACCGATTCTGGCGATGACACATCAGGAGAACCAAGTTCCTTAGATTCATCATATTGAGGATAAGAGATTATACTTGGCTGGCAATACTCATTTTTGTTTTTAGAAGGTAATACTATTTGTTTTCCTTCTTCGGCGCTCCTTGTCGGAGGCTCTATCCCTTTAGGAGCATACTTGGAACGTTCCTCTTCCGAAAGCCTATCATAGCAGGCTGGACATAGCCACCTGCTTACATCTGTCCACCATCTCGGCACATTGAATCTCTTCTTGTGCCGCAAACATCTCATAGATATAGGACTCGTATCTTCTTTCTTGCAACTATTGCAAACATATTCTCCATCTTCCGAAGAAGTGGCGAACGTTAGGTTTTCCGTCCCGCATATCTTGCATGCAACCCATCTAGGCTCTCTTGCATCATCAGCCACCTTGATGCTTTTAGCCCTCCATGTTGTCTTTGGCCTTTCCATCTACTTTCCTTCTTTCACAAGCCCATTTTCAATCTATCACTTCACCCTTCTTGACATACTCCCAACGCTAAAGCTGTTGGGATTCTTGGCTACAAGCGGTTCATGCCACCAACTCCTCCATGGAGTTTCTGGTCTTACTTGAGCCTCGCCAATCGGCAGATGTCCCTGCCGTAAGAATGTTTATCGCCGCATTCACGTCGCGGTCGTGCCTTGCTCCGCAATTGGGACATACCCACTCTCGGACCTGAAGGTTCTTTGTGTCGGGATTCTTATGCCCGCACTTGTGGCAAGTCTGGCTGCTGGCAAGCCACCGGTCTACCTTGCGGACTTCTTTTCCGTTCTTCTCCGCTAGATACTCCAGCTTGGCTACAAAGTCAGCAAAACCGTAGTCGCTTACCTTCCGTCCCCAGAGCCTCTTCATTCCTTCAAGGTTCAAGTCCTCTATGCAGATGATGTCGAACTCCTTGACTATCTCGTTAGCAAGTTTCCATTGCCAGTCGTTCCTAAGATTCTCTATGCGGCGGTAGAGCCGTGCCACGGCAAGCCTAGCCTTGTGGCGGTTGTGGCTTCCCTTTACCTTCTTTGCCATTCGCTTCTGTGCTTTCGCCAGTTCATTCATGTTTCTCTTGAAGAACAGGGGCATCTCCACCTTGATTCCGTCGTGTCTCGTCAGGAACGTCTTAAGTCCAAAGTCAAACCCAGCAGCCTTACCCGTCATTGGTATCTCTTGGACATCGTTCCAGTCCGTCAGCACGATGAACCAGATGTCTCCGCACCTGTCCCTCTTTATCGTCAGTCTCTTTACCTTTCCCTTGATTTCCTGTGACTTGTGAAAGCCGTATCTCCGTCCTTGAAGTACAACATGGTTTCCGTTTATCTTGTACCCTGCCTGTAGAAGAGTATAGGACTTGTTGTGGCTTGCTTTCCTCATCTTTGGAGGTCTAACCCTGTCAACAGTCTTTCCAACTTTCTTCCTCTTGCAGTAGGAGAAGAAGTTCCGCAAGCCCTTGTACACCCTCCCTATGCACTCCTGAACTGCCTGTGACGGCAAGCCTTCTACCATTTTAGCAGTGCGGCAATTTCTTTTCTTCTTCTTCGCTATGTGGTTGGAAAGTTCAAATGCAGATAGGGTCTTCCTATAGAACTTGTAGTACCCTTCCATCATTCGGACGGCATAGTTCCTCACAAATCCAAAGCGGGTGATGAGACGGTCTTGAACCCCGTCTTTCGCCCTGTCGTATGCCTTGAACTTGTATACCTTCATAGCCAAATCAAAAACCGCAGACAGATGGCGAAACCTTGGACAACAGCCAAGACACCTGAATGCGGTAAAAATGGTTATGGTTTGTTTGCATAGGGGTTTCGCTTCCTATCTAATTCCTGCCTATTAATCAACATCCCAGCTCGCTTTCATCACAAACCTGAAGGATTGTGTTTTCTCGCTCACTCTTCATAAGGTGACAATGTAAATCCATCGTCCATGTCTAGCCTTTTTGCCTTGCCACCTTCAGAGAAGTACAATCTAAAATCTACTGTCCTATCGTTAGGAGCGAACATGCCATGCAGCACCTTGATGTAATAGCACATCGCCTTCTCCGTCTCGTCTCCTTCCGCCGACAGGATCCATTTGTCAACCTTCCGCTGCCCTACTGCCTCTCTCCAAATCGTCTCAACCTCTCCTGCCTTTGCTTCGGCATTCATGCCAATTGCACGTTCCATCTTCCAGAACGTTGACTTGCTTTCGGCTATTACATACTGCGGCCAAGATGCAAGAGTAGGGAGAACCTTCTCTGTTGGCTCTACATTGTCTCCATCTGCAATCTTCCTCTCTTCAGATACCTTGCGATAGGCATCTTCCGCCTCTTGCTTGAAAGGGTTGTGGTTCCCCCCATAGTAGAACTTGTATTTCAACTGCATTACTTCTGCCCTCCCATCTCTGAAGTCTTGACAATCTTGCCATCTTCAATACTTATCGGTTCTCCCTTTATGAAGATTGTTATCCCATTTTCCGATATTGCTTTCAGCGCCTCGGAAGTCAGGTTGCATACTTCATATTCGGAAGAGAACATGATGCTTTCTACTGCTTCCGCATTGTAATCCTCCGTGTTCCCATGCAACTGCAGTTCGCAATACGGCATATCTGTCATGTCGCATAGTTCTTCTATGCTTGCATCCATGACTTCATGGCGAAGCCTATTGAGCAAAGTCTTGCTTTCTGGGTTGAACGAACATGGCGATGGACATGTCAAAAACGATGCACAAACGAAATTGTATCCTCCCCTTCCCATGGATATGCTATCTGCAAATGACATGGTAGAGACAACCTTGTATGGCTTCCATTTCACGATAATCTCACCATACTGCCCACCCATGGTCACAGATGCCATGAATGGATTCATTGGCTGCAAAATCCCATAGCCGACATCATAATCACCAAAATCTAGCCCATACGAAAGAAGCCTGTTCACGCCATCTATCTTTAGGTTGCTAGATATGAAACTCTTCCCTAGCAGCCTACGTATCGTCTTCTGCCAATTCTCCTTGATTGTCTTGAAGTCCGAAATTGAAATCCCGGCGACGCTCCGCCAGCGCCGTTCCGTATTCTCCACAATGTTGTCTATGTTCCTTATAGTCTTTGGAATCTCTTTCCCAAGACCTATAGACTTCATTCTCTTCGCATATTCCGAATAGTCCTCTCCATCCATCATCCCAAAACCCTTCTTCTCCACCTCCAATGAGTCAGGGTTAGCCGCTCCTCTACCTCTCCCATCCGCATCTGCCATTGCACACAATGCTTCGCACAAGGCATCGTAAGCCTTTTCTACCGTCTCAAACTTCTGCGTCAACTCTCTTGGCTTCGGCTTCAGGTATGATACCATCTCCTCTACTCTGCGAAAATCATTCTTCCCAAGATACTCCTTTGCTTTGCCATAATAGAGAACGACTTCTTCCTTCAAGTCCTTGAATTCCTTGCTGGCTTTCTTGAAACCTTCGTCCTCACCAAACGGCTCACTCGGATTTCCCGCCTCATCGCGAAGAGACTTGAGGTCTTCCTCCATTTCCACGAATTCTGAATCCTTCCCCGGACATTCCTCCAAGTCCCACCCAATCTCCCGCAGTTCAGCATTGTATTCTATCTTCTGCCGCTCTTCCTTCGTTGCCCCTGGGTTTATCCTGTCCCGCATTCTAGCCTGTGCCTTCTTCTCTTCAAGTAATGCTGCCCTCGCATGCCTCTCTTCAGGGAGATCGTTCAATTGATTCTCATCCTTCCTCGGTCTTCCTCTCTTGCGCTTGAAGATGCTTTCATCCATGGTAGCCTTGCCAAAAGAAGAAAGCAGACAGTCTGCAAGGAACTCCTTCATTGAAGTCCCATCCTTGTTTGCGGTCTCCAACGATTCAACCAGTATGCTTTTAACTTCGTCTGCCATATTGCGACAATCCTTCCTTCTTCCGCTCACAATATGCCTATGATTACTAGACAAACAGAAAACCGCCGAGAGAAGGTAACAATCCACCATTCCCCCAGCGGCTGACGTTTTGATGTCTAGGACTCGAACAGAGCCAATTACTTCTTTGCCAAGTCAGCAGCCGCCTCCTTGAGCCGCATCAGAAGAATCGCATCATTCCCTTTCAGCCCATCAGAATTGCTCTTGTCTATTAGCTTCACGACCTTTGCGATTTCAGCTTTCTCGAGCAGAACCCCGCGAATCTTCCTTACCTTCTTCGTTTCGTCGAACTTGACGTTGATTTCAATTGGCGAGTAAATCATCTTCTTTGTCTCCTTTGTGTCTTACTTCTTCTTAATAACTTCCTTTGGGTTTCGAAGAATGCTTTCCAGCCACAACCGCTTAAACTTTGGTGGCATCGAGAAAATCGCTGCGCACCCAGCCGAATAGGTCAGATTCATGGAGGCATCGAAGAGGCGGTCAAGCCTTCCATCGACTCTCTTCTCACATTCCTTCTTTGTGATTTTCTTCGTTGAGAGCAAATCGGAGATTTCTTCGAGGATAATCTTGTACACGGTATCCACAAAGTTGCTGCAAGCCTTCTCATAGGTCTTGGCAAGTCCTTTTACCGTGACAAGAAATGAATCGTTCACCTTCTTATGGGGCTTCTTGTTGCATTCGCATCCGCAAGTCTTCCCACGGAGGTATGCGGAAACCCGCTTGTCTCCGATATGGAGATGCTTGGCAATCTTCTTGATTGGCCAGCCACGCTCTCGATATAGCCAATCGATCTTTTCCTTCTGCTCTTTCGTAAGAGGCTTGTGCATTGTTTTTTCTCCTGTTTTGGTATCTGGACTTCCCAGATGTCGCCCTTATTATACCACAAGCCCTTATCCCCTTGCAATCGCCCTTTTACAAAAAAACACAAGCCCGCTCCTTGAGGAACGGGCCTGTCTTGGCATTGTCAATATTGATAGAAACATTCCTACTTGACATTCGCCTTGAGCCACTTATATGCGGCATCATCTGCCTTGTAAGCAGTACCCTTCGTAGCATCGTTTGCCGGCTTGAACACGGTAAGGAAGCCATCTGTAAACCCAGACACTGCGGCTGCTACAAGTTCCTCATACTCTCTCGCCTTCGGATAGCGTATGTCGAAAATGTAGTCTATACCCTTCACGGCGATTCCAAATGCGGCAAGAGAAATCGTTCCGATTCCCTCTGTAATTTTGCCGTCAGCAATGAGCTTAGCCACGATTTCCTTCGCTACGGGAGTCCAAGCATCCTCGAACTTCTGCCCCTTCTCTGGAATAACCTTGGCTACCTCATTGACAATCTCAACGATGGTGTTTCTCGCCTTGTCGTCGATTTTCGTCTCGTTCGCCACAAGACCAGCAGCATACCCGATAGAAGTTGCCGTTGCCTTCATGACTTCCGCAGTTGGAAGCGACTTGCATCCAGCGCAGACGATTGTTGCAGCAGCGGCAATCACCGCCATCACCTTTCCGAACTTCATTTCTTTTAGTCCTTTCATTAGTTTTGTTTTTCCTTTGATTCCACGATGGAACTGATATGCTCATATCAAATTACATCGTGTCACCTAAATAGCCCATACAGTCCAATAAAAAGCCTCTCCGCAGATTATGCGGAAAGGCCGTAGGGTCCTAAGGTAGCGAATTCCATTCAGCCCCTAAACTTTTTGTCAAGCCTTGCGACAAAGTTCCACCAACGAAACATCCACGGGTGTTCTCTTTTATAGGCATCCATAGATTCTTCCGTGGAATGGCTCATCATAAAAGATGGAAGAAACACCGCGCAGATTCCTGCGGCAAAGAATCCAATGACAACAAGCCATAATGCCGTAGCAATGATGAAACCTATAACAAACCAAAGAAAACATGCCATCACACACCACGCAATTATACCGACATCCCACCATGGGCATATAGATCTGCTATCTCCTGATTCGTCTCTTCTTTTGCCATCTTGCATATCCAATCATATTCGGCATTCCCTTCGCATATGTCTTCCAGATTGGCAAGCGCCGTCTTGACCCTTTCGATTCCTCCCTTCTCTGCTATGCCATCTATCGCATTGTAGAATTCGTTAATCGAATCACGTATCACTATCGGAATCTGATTGTAAGATGCTATGACCATATTCGCTGCTCTAGCTGACATCCCATCAACCAGATTAAGCACCATCTCATTCAAATGAGATGCTTTACCTTTCTTTGCCTTATTCTTCTTCTCTTCCATAAACAATGCCATCCTATGATACTTGTACTTCAGATTCAAATTACCAATGCGAATCTCCACTAGAAGACGAACCGCTATGTTCCGCTTCCCAAGACGCCAAGATATCGTCTATCGAAGAACCGCCCTTCCATGGGTCTTTATACTTACCAAACTTGTTCACATGGTGACTTTGGCTATACGGAATCGACCCACCTCCAACCCATCCTCCATTTGGCTGCCCTCCCATAGCAGATGCAAACGAATAATGCCCTCCACTACTGCTATGCGAAGAACCGTGTCCGCCCTTCCATGGCGATTCCCAACTGAAGTGGAACTGCTCATCTCGACCGTTCTTGTCTCCGTCGTACAGTTTCCCTATCCGTCTCATCGGAGTCTTGAAGCCATTCTTCTCACTCTCCAGAAAGCCCTCTATCGCCTCTTCGAGCATCTTCTTCTTCTGGTGATTGAACTTCTCCAAGTC
>Ga0247610_10005708_pt1 | contig 13061 bp, 8 predicted proteins | sample 174DNAGHGhighgp2_FD_193483 | JGI IMG/M metagenome (GOLD analysis project Ga0247610, IMG submission 193483) | Sheep rumen microbial communities from Palmerston North, Manawatu-Wanganui, New Zealand - 1742 DNA GHGhigh gp2 | ecosystem: Host-associated > Mammals > Digestive system > Stomach > Rumen ...
CGTGAAGCCGACATCAGCGTACCTGTCCTTATCGGCGGAGCCACCACATCGCCGCTACACACGGCCTTGCGCATCGCTCCTGTCTATGGCGGCCCCGTAATCCATGTTCGCGACGCAAGTCAGAACGTGCCAGTTGCCGCTCGCTTCATTGACCCCTCCACATCCGACGAGGCCTTCACCTCTCTCAGAGCCGAGCAAGAGGCTATGCGCCATCAGGCAGACACCGCCTCCCCCGAAATAGTTCCAATCGAGGAGGCCAGACGCAGAAAGACTGAGTTTGCGGCCCAACGTAATAACGATATAACGGTATAACGTAATAAAGACAAAGAACAGGCCGCTTTAACCTTTTAACTTTTTAACCTTTTAACCTATCCTCATGGATCCATTCATAACTTCCCGCCAAATACTTGACAGCATCGGGGGCACATTAGATGCACAGACGATGCCGAGCCTAACGTCAGACCAGATTACTCTGCTCGCATACACAATGTTGCACGAAGAGGTGATGGATGGCGGTTTTATACAACTCATTCACAACGGGCTCGGCCCCTTTATCTTCCTCAACCCCTTTGCCAAAGCCATTCGTCTTTGGGGAAAGGGTACAGACGACGAAGAGGTCCTTCACGACCTCTCCAATCTGATTTACAAAGGGCGCAAGCTCTTCGAGAAATATGGCGAAGAGCTGACCCGCGACTGCACCGATGACGAGTTCATGGCGCTCTTTGAGCAGTACCCCGACTTCGACGACCTCGACGATGAGTTCGTGGAGAACGAGGAGGACTATTCCGCTGCCATAGAACGATACATCACCGCACACGAAGATTTATTTACCGTTAAGCCCTCAATGCCCGCATCGCATTAAGCACGGCGAGAACTGTTACTCCAACATCTGCGAACACAGCCATCCACATCGTGGCCACTCCGAAGGCTGCGAGGATGAGTACAGCCACCTTCACGCCGATGGCAAACGCCACGTTCTGACGGGCGATGGCTATGGTGCGGCGGGCGATGCTTATTGCCGTGGCTATTTTTGTCGGTTTGTCGTCCATCAGCACCACATCGGCTGCCTCGATCGCTGCGTCTGAGCCCAAACCACCCATAGCGATTCCCACATCTGCACGCGCCAGCACGGGAGCGTCGTTTATTCCGTCGCCGACGAAAGCCATAGAGGGACTCTCCCCCCGCCCTCCCTGTGAGGGAGGGAGCGAAATCTTGTCTAAGATTGCTACTTTGTCGGCAGGGAGGAGTTCTGCATGGAATTCGTCGATGCCGAGTTCTGCGGCCACTCGCTCTGCAACTTCGTGGCGGTCGCCCGTGAGCATAACCGTTTTCTTCACGCCTAACGACTTCAGCGAGCGGACGGCCTCTGCGCTGTCCTCCTTCACCGTGTCGTTAATCACGATATGTCCGGCGTATTCACCGTTGATGGCAACATGGATTACGGTGCCGTGATCCCCGTGTCCGCACTCCGTAAGCTGAGCCCCCACACTTTCCATCATCTTCCTGTTGCCCACGCAAACCACCATCTTCTCATCTTTTATCTCTAATCTTTCATCTTTTATCTCTACAACAGCCCGGATACCATGACCCGCAATCTCCTCGATATCGGAGATTGAGCAACCGTCTGTGGCCTCGTCGGGATAAGCGTCGCGCAGGGCTGCGCCTATTGGGTGCGTAGAGAAATGTTCTACATGAGCAGCCAAATGCAGCAGATGATGAGCGTCGTAGCGGCTGGGGTGAACGGCAGTCACGGCAAACTGTCCGTGGGTCAGCGTCCCGGTCTTGTCGAACACCACGGTGCCAATCTTAGCCAGCACATCCATATAATTGGCCCCTTTTACCAGTATGCCTCTGCGCGAGGCTCCGCCTATGCCGCCGAAGAACGTCAACGGCACCGATATCACAAGCGCACACGGACAAGAGACAACGAGGAATATCAAAGCGCGGTGAATCCAAGTGGGCCATTGACCATTGAACATTGAACATTGACCATTGAACATTAACCACAACGGGGGCAGGATGGCCAGAGCGATGGCGGCAAACACCACAATCGGAGTATAGACGCGGGCGAAGCGGGTAATGAACGTCTCGCTCTGCGACTTGTGTTCTGAGGCGTTTTCCACCAGACTGATTATCTTGGCTACAGTGCTTTCGCCGAACGCCTTAGTCGTTCGCACACGTAGCACACCGGACAGGTTCACGCAGCCGGAAATAACCTCGTCCTCAACGGCCACCTCGCGCGGCAGACTCTCACCCGTAAGCGCCATAGTGTTCAGGCTCGAGGCTCCCTCGATTACCACACCGTCCAACGGCACGCGCTCGCCCGGACGGATTACGATCGTCTCCCCCACCCCGACGCTCTCGGGACTGACGCTCTCTACGTTACCTCCGCGCTCCACATTGGCCACGTCGGGACGTATATTCATCAGATGGGCTATGCTGTCGCGGCTCTTCCCCTCGGCATAGCCCTCGAAGAGTTCTCCAATCTGGAAGAAAAGCATTACAAACACAGCCTCAGGGAACTCCGTCTCTGCCCCTGGCATAAAGCCGATAGCCAATGCGCCCAGCGTGGCCACCGACATTAGAAAATGTTCGTTGAAGGCATCTCCGCCGGCAATTCCCTCGGCCGCCTCTTTCAGAGTCTCGTGACCTATTAGGAGATAAGGCACCAAATACACCAGCAGCAGTTGCCATGTGGCCAGTTCAAACCGATGTTCTATCCAGACAGCAACTGCAAGCAGCACAGCCGTAACTGCAATCAGCGCCACCTGCCCCTTCAGTCCGCCATGTTCGTGGTGGTGTTCGTGGTGATGATCATGATGGTGATGCTCATGATGATGTTCATTATGATGTTCATTATGATGTTCATTATGATGTTCATTATGATGATGTTCATGTTTATGCTCTTTTGAGCAACATTCATATTCGTGATGATGATGTGACATAATCTGTTTGTTTTTGATTTCGGGGGCAAAGGTACGGCAATATGCGTGCAACTCAGTTGCAAACAACAAATAGTAAGCTTTTATCTGATAATCTTTTCTTTGAAATCTCTTTTTCTCTTTTATTTTCTTCTCTTTTCCTTTTTTCTTTGAAATAAAAGTTGTATCTTTGCACCGTAAAATGAGAGGTAAGAGAGGTTGATTCCAAGACAAGACGGAATATAAAACCAAGCCACGGATTTAATAATCCACGCCGAGGATTATTAAATTCAGGCCGAGAATCCAAGAAACCACGCCGGTAATTTATTTCCCCTTCAAGGTCTTTTGCATTTTACCCCAGTATCAAAAGCATTTTGTCCCAAGCTCCAACAACTTGTCAGCCTTGGGCAAAGAGGTTGCCAGCCCATTTCACTCTCATACTGATTCGGCCATTTCTAATTCTTCCTGTTCCTCATCCAAATCGTGCCACATGTCTTCATCATCAATAACTCTTCCTGCTGCGATGTCAGCCTCACCAGCGTCAATCAAAGCATCAAATTCCTCCATGGTGTAACGCTTCATTGGAGGCACAGCCACCGTTGGTTTTACACTTTCTGCCAACATCATTATCAGTTCCAGTTTTTGACTGTCATCCATATCTTGCACTAGCCCCCAATAATAACTCATTGGGTGTTCGTTTTTGCGTCTTCTTACGGTTTTAGTTGCCATAATCGTCGTTTTCTATGATTCTGGGGACAAAAATACAGACTTTAACCTAAACCACCAATTTTTTTGCAGGAAAGTGGATAAAATGGGAATATACAAGATGCATGTGCTAAAAACAAGCAAAGAGGCTGGCCGTAGAGCTCAGTCTCTTTGCTTATCTGTCAACTATCACTTGTCAACTGTCAATTATTGTTCAATCGGAGCACCAAGGCAGAGGCGGAAGCCAAGGACGTAGCTGCGGTACGTCGGCGTATTGTAGTCCCGGTCCGCAACACGGCATCTCTCTGCATTGTTGTTCCAGCTACCACCCCGTCGCACACGGTAAGAGCCCGTACTTGTACTTGGACCAGTTGGATCGGTCTGATCATTACTGCTATAGGAACCGTGCCTGTCATAACACCACTCGTACACATTGCCGCTCATGTCATATAGACCAAGTTCGTTAGGAGCCTTTGTCTTAACTACATGAGTGCCGTAGTTCTCATTTGACCAACCAAGGTCAGAGCTATTAACGGCGTACCAAGCGACCTCTCCAATAACGTGACTACCAGAATATACGTAACCTTTACTATTGTTACCACCTTTAGCTGCGAACTCCCATTCGGCTTCTGTCGGGAAACGGAACTGCTCACCACTATTCAACTGAGAAGCAATTTTAGTATTCAAGGCATTAATAAATGTCTTACAATCGTTATAACTGATATTATAAGCAGGATAATTGTCACCTAGACCGTATGAGCTGCTCCACTTATCGCCCTCAGAAGTGGGAGACTGCCCCATTACGGCATACCAGAGAGCCTGAGTAACCTCTGTTTCACCCATATAATAGTCTTTTGTGAGAGTGACGCTGTGGACGGGAGTTGCAACATCCTCCGTACCCGCACGTCCCATAGCGAATGTGCCTTTTTCTACTTTCTTCATCATAAACTCTACAGTCTTGCCGTATCCCGTTATTGAAAACACACGACCTTGTCCTTGTGAAACATAAATTGTCACGTTGAGAGCGCCAGATGTGACAGAAATTGTTGCTTGTCGATCCCCCGAGCCAGAATATGCTGAAGCCGTTACGGAGAGCGTACCGTTATTCTTCCCTGAAGCTGGAGAGATTGTGAGCCATGAGGCTGAAGTCGTGGCAGTCCAGTTACGATTGCAATTTATGGCAATGCTCTTGGTTGCAGAGGCTGTTGTGAACGAAAGGCCCGTAGTTCCAACAGAGAGTGCAGGGGGTCCAGTAACAGTCCATCCTCTATTTGTATCCTTTGTGGGTAGAGTCAGAAGACCTGTCTCTCCGATGCGGAAAGCTGTTGCAGGGAAGGCACGCAAGAACCAGACATCTGAACCGTTTACGCTGTTTGTAATAGATATTTCACGCATTGTTGTGTTTGTAAGCGTGCAATAAACGTAAGAAGTGTAGCCATCGGATGAAACTGTACGGCTTACAGTAGCGGTTGAAGTTGAAAAAGTATTCGTCTCTGCATTATAGCCACTGTATGTTGTTACTCCATTCAAGTTCATAGAAACGCCGCTTGCCCCGGAAAAACGGACACGCGAAGTCAGAGGTTCCAAATAGGCTTCTAAGGTAACGACACCATCAGAGCCTATCTTATATGAGCCGTTTCTATCAGCATATATGCCAGTTTGAGGATTTAAAGTCAAGCTTTCCGTGAAAGTTGTTATACCCTCAAAATAATAGACTTCACAGACACCTGAATTGCTGAGAGAACCAAACCACGACTGAACAGTCCAGGAATTAGTACTACTGCTATAGTTAGCATAGCCGCGAATAACGGATTCACCATTGTGAAACTGGAGATAAACTACCGCACCGTTCTCCCATTGCCATTCGGCACCTCTGGTATCTTTTCCCTGAGTATCGAACTGCTGCATCTTCACTTGGAAACACATGGGCATAGACTGCATAGGTTGCTCCTCCTGATTGTTGTCGGGTATCAGAATCTCCTCTCCGCTGCATCCTGCAAGCGCGAGGCCACACACTATTGCCATAAACAAATGGCTAAATACATTCTTCTTCATATATTTGACTGTTTTTATCTATTATATATTTTACATTTTACATTTCCATCAGTCCCACCTCTTCTCTGCGCCAAATCCCGTGACGCTAATGGTGGCGTTGCCGCCGACTTCGATATCCCAAAGGCGTTCATCGGTGAATGGAGTAATATTAACGCCATCTTTCTTTCCGCGCTGAACGACAGGAATTGTTACACTTATGTTACGATTGCCATAGAGCCCGGTTGTTGAAACAACGACTTCTGCTTTTCGTCCAGTCTCAGATGTGTTTTGAGTTGCCGTAACCGTAAAGGTGTCTCCGCTACGGCTCACTGAGAGCCAGGACACAGACGGCGTAATGGTGTAAGAAGCGTCTGAAGAGACTTTTATTACAGGAGAGGTGCCTCCCCTCGCACTGAATCTTAGCGAATCGCCTACATCAACGGTGAGATAACGCCCAGCCTGAATTGTAATTATACGTACGGGTGAGAACAGAGCGGGAGTGAACGTTGTGGTGTCTCGGCGAGCTACAATAGAGGTGTTTGATGGCGTTGTCATAACAACTGTCGCTGCAGAAGAGCCTGAAGATTGCGACAACTGCATCCATGTGCTAGTGTGGCTTGCTGTCCATGAGTCATTAGTTGCAAGTGTCACACTGTGAGTGCCACCCGCTGCTGCGTGATTTATGGTCGCTGTTGTCGGTTTGAGGGAGAAGTACTTTCCCTCCTGCGTTACCGACACAGTACGCTTTATAGCTCCAGAGCTAAGTGTCACAGTTGCTGTACGCCCCTCTTTGCTAGTATTTTCAGGTGCTGTCAGTCTAAGCGTTCCGTTGTTTGTACCTGAGGCAGGGCTTATTGTAAGCCAAGAGTCAGACGAGACGGCAGTCCATGCAATATTGGCAAAGATTGCTGTCGTATCTGTGACTGCATCATCAGAGAGTGTTATCTTACTGCGTCCTGAATATAAGAAAAGGCCATCCTGTGAAACAGGGATTGAGAGCACGCGCGTGGTGCCAATAGTGATATATACAAAAGCCTTAAGCGATGATGTTGAGGCATTTGCAACAGCAGATACTGTTATGTCTGTTTTGCCTGCATCTCCCTTGTCAGGTGTAATGGTGAGCCATGAAGCTGAAGAAGAAGCAGTCCATGCGACCTCGCTGTTAATACTGATTCGATAAGCACCGCCTTTGTTGTCAAAGTGGAGCGAATCCGGAGACGGAACTGGTGTTGAGGCTTTGGCCTGCGTTACATTTATCGTTGCAGAAGAGGTTGATGCTGTGTTTGAGAGTGTAATTGTCGTATTACGCTCCATATTTGTAGTGTTTGTTGTTGTGGTAAGAACAATCCGGGACTGGTCTGCCGAGGGCGCTATGGTCAGCCAGCCATCTGCGCCCTCTGAATTTACAGTCCAGGTCGTGTTGGCACTTACAGTCAAAGTCTGACTGGCAGCCGGAGCCTGAAAAGCAACATTTACATTTGCGCCCTCATTATTAATATTAATGTATGGTTCCGAGGTTTCCTGTGTTGCTGTAATAGAGCGTGAGAACTCATACTCAGGAGCCATAGAGGAAAACGCTAATATTGCCGTTCGCGCATTGTCGGCTGAGGTGTTGGCCGAAGTCGCAGTAAAGACGGACGTATGGTCGCTGTTGCCAGTAGTAGCGTCTATAGAAAGCCATTCGGGGAGTCCACTGTATTGCCACGGGGTATTTAATGAGGTTATACTAAGGCTAGCAGTAGAACCTTGGTTAGCAGACAATGCGACGGATGTACTGCTTAACTCAAGGTAGTTAACAGAAACAGATGGTTGAAACTGATTTCCATCTGGGTCGAAGTCATTGACATTTTCACAGCTTGTGACTGCGAGGAGGACTAATGTCGGCAGAATTATATGGGGGAAATTTCGCATAGAATTATATTTGTTTAATTCGTCTAATTCGTTGAGCTTATGTCAGGAGCTGCATGTCAGAAGAATACAGTCAGGCCGGCGCGGACGTTGAAGCCGTCGCCCCAAGCCTTAATCTTGGATGAGAGGGGGGCTATCTGCTGATAGATGCTGCTCTTGGACACGGCAAGCCCGTATTCAGGTGCTACGAAGATGCCGAGGTGGTTCACCATGGCGAAGTCGAGACGCGCCCCGACGGAAGCCTGCAAGACGTTGCAGCGCGAAGAGCCGCTGCCCTGGTCCTTGCTCTTTATAGACACAAGCATGACACCAGCCTGAGGCGTGAGACGCAGACGTGTGCCGAACGTGATGCCATAGCCCACCTTGCCGCCAAACGCCATAGGTTTGTAGCGGCAAGTTATAGGACGCTGAGTGCCGGAAGAATTCCAGTAGATTTCATCGCTCTCCTTGATTCCATAAAAGAAGGTTCCCTCAAGATTCACGTTGTGAATATACATACCGATGGTAGCTGTCGGTCCCATAAGCGATGGAGCGGAGAAGCCCAAGGCTATGTAGCCGCAGGTCATGCTTTGATACTGACGTTGAAGGTTTATAGTCTGATCCGGATGACTGCTGTCAAGATGTAAACTCTTGTCGTATGTGCGGTAACCTTTATAGACTAAACGAACCTGATAGTCACCTGATGGCATTTCTGACGTATAGGGCGTCGTGCCGACATTCTTTCCATCAATAAAGAGTTCTGCACCCGAAGGTTTGGAACGTATAGTTTGATTTGCAAAATCGGAGAGCTGAACATCCAGATTGGTGGTCTGGTTCTCCTTGATTTCTACAGCGCGTGCCTCCGGCTTGTGGTTCTTCAGGTTCAGAGTGACGGTGTGCTGACCAATAATCAGACCGTCGATATTACGCGGAGACTTTCCATAGTCCTTTCCGTCGATGGTGATAGATGCACCGAGCGGTTTGGTGATTACGGCCAGGGTACCGGTGATAGGAATGGGAGGATTCAGCGTGAAGGTGCTGGTGTCATTTTCTGCAATGGTGATATACTGGCTCGACGGGCGGTGGTTCACCTGACGGCACTCCACAGCATAGTTTCCAGCCTTCAGCGTTCCGGACCAAGAGCCGCGTCCCTTGCTCTGCCCGTTAAGGAAGATTTCGGCATCGCCTGCAACTTTTAGTGTCACCTCACCAAAATTAGGTTTCAGAGTTACTTCCTCTATATAGTTGTCTATTCCTCGAGTCAAGGTGATTATGCCCTGAGATGTGTGGTAGTTGTCGGAAGATACGATGTAGGAATAGGTGCCGAGTTCAAGACTCTTGGCCACAGCTCCGGAGGCATCCGCAGTGCCGAAAAGCTCAGCCTGAGCACCGGCCTTACTGCTCTTCATCATAACCACAGCCTTTGCATTGGCTGGCTTAACATGAAACTCTACCATGCGGGTGAATACCGCTCCAGATGTAGCCAGCTGCATAACATAATCCATACCTTCCTCGATTTTCTGCGGAAGTGTGTATCTGACATTTTCAAATCCCTGACGGGTAATGGTGAGCTGGCGGGCAGTCATCTGCACATAGACCCAGAGTTCGTTACCATGTATCTCCTGGAATTCACTCACCTGCGCAAACTCAAAACGATAGGCTGAGAGGTCATCACCGGGGTTGTTTGAGGTGACATGGATTATGGAATAGAGATGCTGGCTCTTATCCTTCTTCTTGTACTCATCGGATATCGCAGTCGTGCGTGTCGGATCCTTGGCAAACGAAGCCACGCGGAACGTGGGTTTCGACTGGGCGAAAAGGGAGAGTGGGAGAAAAAGGAGAATTGCAACCAAAGAGGCCGCGGCGATGCCACGACTCATGGGGTGTGTAAGTGGGGGCTTGATGGTATTCATTTTTGAATGTTCAATTGTTTCAAGTTTCAGGTTTCAGTCTTCAAAGAAATCTCCGGCACCAAAGAGGTTGTTCCAGTCTTCCTCGTTGGGCTGCCAAGTGCGGACGCGAATCAAAGGCTCGTCGTGCTTTGTCATGTCGATGATGAGGAACAAAAAGCCTTTGTCGGAGTAGGTGGTAGAGGCGTATTCCTGCCCTATCTGCACCGCATAGACCTCCTTGTTTTTCCTCTCCTTCAGCTGGTCGAGCCAAAGCACATTGTTCTTGGAGAAGCGCAGGTTTATGTACTCCTGCTTGTCGAAGCACGCACGCAGGCGATTTATATATTCAGACTTCGTGATTTCATTGTACTTAATAATTTCCTTGCCTCGGAGAGACACAGGCAAGTCTTCCAATCCGGATACAGACGGCGGACGAATAACAGTTGCCGTAATGATGCGGGCATCATCAGCAAAAATGCTTTTTATGTAGTCGAGACGTTCCAGATGGTAAGCTGTCTTGTAATTCTCCATAAATTCAAGTAACAACTCGCGGGCGTCCGGAGCCCAGTCGCTCTGGCAGGTAATCCCCTGCTCTGCCTGACGGCCTATACCGAAAGCTACGTTGCAGATACGCCCCAAAGAGTCGAATACAAAGGTTACATCCTCGCGGAAAGTGCATCGGCCTGCATTCTTGCTTTTATTCTTGCGGAACTCAAATGTCATGGGGAGGCCGCGGGCCACAATTGTTCCTCCAACCCCCTGTACAAACTGCACTTCTGATATAGGTCCGGCAAGACGGGCTGACCCGTATTTGAGCAGGCGGTTGTAAATCTGACGGCCTTCAAGCGTAAAGCAGTCCTCGGCATCAGCATAACGTTGTGAACGAATTGCATCCTGAACTTTTGTGAGTGCCTGAGTGCAATTGTTTACAGCAGAGGCGGGCAGGGCGGTTATCCCCTTTCCCAACTGAGGTTTAGGCGCAGGAGGATTCATTGGCTTCGGCGTTTTCTGTGGCGCTTTGTTACTAACGAGACATGTAGCTTCGGTAAAGACACGTGGAGAAAGAACCTTCAGCACAGGCTCTACATCCTGATCATTGCGCCATTGAAGACGGTACTCGTACTCAATAAATACATTATATTCATCCGGTTTGTAACCAGGATCTATTCTCATTATACCTTCGCCGTCATTGACCTTGCCTTCATTGTCTGGGCTGCTACCATCGTTGTAAGTAAACTGCATGGAGGAGACGTGATCACCCTGATAAGTGAAGCGAAGATGGACCTCATCGTCAGGAGTACCAGCAGTACGCTCTACGAATTCCACACGTATGTCACGCAGTATCTGACGTATGCGCTGCTGCAACCAGTCGTTAAGCACGCGGCCGTCATCATCAGTCACCTCATTCGGTCGCTGAACTGAACGGATGAGGGCATCTGCCGAATAGTAGTACTGAAGAGCAAAGTCCAGCTTTTTCTCCTTAAGGAATTCGTTGGCATCTTTCACCATGTTGCGAGCTCGACGGATGCGACCGTCATAGAGTCGCATCACCTCCGACCGCTTCACATAGCGAAGAACCTCTATGTTGGGTTCCTCTCCACGATGAAGCATTCCGACATTCGTGAGTGAAGTCTGGGCATAGGTACTGATGCAGGCTCGGGCGTAGGTGCGGCTCGCGGTACCGCTGTTGGTGACTGTCTCCTCTTCAATGCTATGAAACTGTGAAGCTACATTGACAGAGATATTCTCTACAAGCGCATTAAGCGCATTCTGCGATGCCTCCTCAAGTGTCGTTCCTGCGCCGATTCCATAATAATAGGTATTTGGCGCATCAACCACTCCGTCCCAGTTCTCTGCATATAGCAATCCGGGGAACGAAAACAGCATTAGGAGTGCAACTATAGACAAAATAGCAATATGTTTCATCTATACTTTTTGTGTTAATTAGAGTTTATCAGCCGCAAAAGTAAGGAAAAACTAAACATATAGTATCGCTTTATCCTTAAAGAATGTTAAGAATGGCAAAAACCATTCACTTACCTCTTTATTGAATATAAAAGGGAAGAATTAATATTGCTGACTTGAGACAATTTAATAGTTTTTGAATTCTATTGCTTCAATTATATCAGGCAGTAATGGATAAATATATCTATCTTTTATAATATCCACTTCTTCAGAGTAATTAGATTTATCTATTTCTTCATCTATAATCCTCTGTACAAAGTCGATAAACTGATGTTTAGGGTAGGCATAATAGGCCTTGCACTCAATCATATTATTACTCAATTTACGATATATTCTCATAATACAAACAAAGCGCAATTGAGAAATAGAAGTTCGGGGCTGATGTCCTGATAACATCCATAATCTCTTTAAATCTTTACATAAAGTAATAGCTTTCTCGTTGTTGCCATATGCTATCACATGATGATAAACGCTATCCAAAACAGAAACAAGATTATTAGAATATTTCTTTTTTGCATCCTGTTCCGCCAACATAAATGCTATAGAGTCAGACTCAGCTGAGGCTTCTCCATCTTTTATAATCCATTTGCTAAAACCATAATCATCTTTTTCAAACAAGGTAGATGACAAGTTTGATAATTGCTCTTTGAGCGTTCCTTCGTTTGGAAGTGTTCGCCACCCTTGCTTCTGCAATTGTCTAACATTAATCATCATGCGGCTATCAACCTTTGACAATGACGATTGAGCATATCCCAACGATACAGCAAATGCTAAAACAAAAGAGCAAATTATTCTCATAACACAAGTATAATAAAAATATGTATCTTCATCGGGTATTCCGTTCGTGTCATACTAGGATCCGAAGGAAATCGCCTCTAATGAATAAGAACGGCGTGAGATTATAGCTCTCACGCCGCAAAAGTAAAGCTTTATGGTTAATTGATAAAGGATTTATCCAGAAAAGTGCAAAATTAGTTGTGGTCAACTGTCACCTTTCTGCTTCTCACCACGACCTTCTGGCCATTGAAGATATAGACGCCGGGGTGAGTGGGTCGGGCGGTGCCGAGGGAGATGCCCTGGAGGGTGTACCATTGGTCTTTGGTCATTGAACCTTGGCCATAGACCATTGAACCTTGTCCTCCGTCTATTGTCTTTATGCCGTTGGCGGCAGCAAGATCAATGACGAAGGGTTCCCACGGGGTGCCGATGTTGCCGTCGCTGCTGTAGGTGAGGGTGTCACATACGGTTACGGCTGCTGCGCCACCGACAGAGACTCGGAGTTCCATAGGCTGACCACTACCCTCGCCTGCGATAAGCAGGTAGTGAGGTCGTCGGTCACGGTGGCAGCTCCCCGGCATTCGTCTCCGACGTAAGCTGCTATCTCGGCGTTCAGCACTGCCTCTCCGCCGTTGGTCAGCATTATCACCATAGACATGTTGTCGGGATAGGTAGTGGGATCTACGGGCGAGAAGTACAAGGGCCCCTCTCCGACTCCCCCCGTGGGGAGGAGAGAGCCTGACCATTGACTGTCTTGACCCTTTTCTCCCTTGACCTCGCGGCCGGAGCCGGTGGTGAGAGTAGGATAGACGAACTCCTTGATCTTCTTCTCCAGACTGTGGTAGAGGTAGCCCTTGCCGTTCTCCAAGGCCTTGAGGTT
>Ga0247610_10005709_pt1 | contig 13060 bp, 15 predicted proteins | sample 174DNAGHGhighgp2_FD_193483 | JGI IMG/M metagenome (GOLD analysis project Ga0247610, IMG submission 193483) | Sheep rumen microbial communities from Palmerston North, Manawatu-Wanganui, New Zealand - 1742 DNA GHGhigh gp2 | ecosystem: Host-associated > Mammals > Digestive system > Stomach > Rumen...
TAAAATAAGAAGGGATTGTATTATAAGGATAATGAGGAACCTCCATATCAGTATAAGCTCCAGTATCTCATTGGGCTCCAATAAAATATGCATCTACTTGTAATGTAGCTTTTTGATAAATAGTATATGTTGTAGTTCCTCAATTTTGAGGATTTCCATAGGATCTAGAATTATTACGATTGATAATCGTTTCAGTGCAGCGATTATTAAAATTAATTATTGTATCTATAATATTGTTATTTAATTCAGTATCATGAATAGATAACGCCATGCCTGTTCTACCATCATAGTTGTAATCTGTAAAACCACCTATATTTCCAATAGGATAAAAAGTGTAGTCCATTCCATAATATGTTGTATATGGTTTAAAATATCCCATAAAAGAAGAGTCTTTAGTATAATTTACTCCTTGTTTCCATTGAATACTATCTCTAGTGCAATAGCGGACTGTTCAACGCAATGGGATTCGATATACTTTAAAATACACTCATAAGTGAAATTGATCTAATCAAAAAATAGAATTCATATCTACAACATCAGCGTCATTGTAATTTGTCCATAATACCAGTGGATTAGTTTGACTATAAGATGTTTTATGAAACTGGTTATCGTTATTAACAAATCCAGTTAAATCTGAACCAGTAAAAGGAGAAAAAGATATTTGATGTGAATTTATACCAAAACTACTATAACGATCTCTAGAACTTGGTTCTGTATTATATTCCTCCTCATATGGAATATAATTTGCATTATCGTTTAGTTCTGGTGATAGTTCAGAAAAATGACCCTCTGTAATACCGTGAATTGTTAAATAACCATCTCCTAAATTTGGAGCTCCAATAAAACCAGTTAACCCCTCAGGACCAGTTAGTCCTTCCGGTTTAGCGGGACCAGATCCAGAAAAACAATCACCATTTTCCATTAATAAAGTATAAGTCCAACCATTTTGAAAATTTATTTCTGATGTTAGATAGTACGTTCCATTTCTTTTAACCAGAGGAAAACGATATATATCAAAATTTATTCCGAAGCCATTATTATAAAGTAAGTTATCTTCCCACTGTCACAAAAAAGTATCAATAAAGATTAATCGTTTAAAACCACTGTGTTGAACACCAGATCAAACTAATCGTAATTCTGTGGTACTTATTTGATAGGAAGAAAAAAACGTACCTCTGAATGAATAATATCCATCTTGGAAATATGAAGTTAAATTACTTCCTGCTGCATAAACATAAGTATTATCATTTCGAGTGGTAATTTGATATGTTTTATAAGAAGTACTTAAACCATGAACAATTACAGTTCTACCAGTTCATTGGTAGTTTGCTTGCAAAATAATACTATTAGTATATGCAGAATAATAAATATATTCTTTAGGAATAAGTGAGCCCGATATATCTAAATAAAAAAATAAACCAGAATTACCTATAGCAAAATAGTAATCTGCTCCATCACCATAGTCATCTATATAAAAAGGATAATAACTACTTGCGGATGTAAAATCTATATAATAATCTATATTATACATAACTTATATTACCTCATAATTAATTTATCATTTTGTTTTTTTAATGTCAAATAAAAAGAACCGCAATGCGGTTCTTGTCTCAGTAATTTTATTTAATTAAAATGGCCAATCTAAAAGGGTACTAAAAACTCTAAGCATTTCATCACCAGCAGATTTTCGATAATCTACATAGTAACCATAGTCTTTAACAAAAGCATTGAAAAGTTCAACATACTTATTATAAGCATCTGCAACTTCTTTTGCTCTGGCTTCACGAGCCTCTTTCTTTTTTAATGCAACTGCTTTCTTTTCTTCAAAGTCTTTTTCGGCTTTTTCTAAATCTTCTTGAGATTCATAGAGTTTCTTTGTTTGTTCTGAATAATACTTCATATTACTTTCTACCTCCGTAATAATAATGCGCGCCTTTGCGCAGTGTATATATCGGGCTGAGGCACCCCGAACTAAACTATTTTTTAAAATTCTTTAAGCGTTCTTGCGTTACTTCAGATAATTGATATCATCCATCTCCACTATAGATATTTCATATATCTTGAAAGAATTTTTCATATTTAATAGCAATATTCTCTAAAGAGAATTTTTCGCCCTGTTTACGACAATTTTCGTATTTTATTTTTCCTTCATAGCAGTTTAATGCTGCACTAATAAAATCGTCAAATGTGCGGCATCTGTAACCAGTAACACCTTCAATGTTGTTTTCTACAAAAGCGCCTCAGTCAGTAGTAATAGTTGGAGTGCCACATAACAGATTTTCTACTTGAACACCGCCAAATGGTTCTACATAGGTTGAGGCTACAATAGATGCTAAAGCACCACCCATTAATTCATTGCGCTTGTCTCTATCTGCATACCCAACAAATTCAATTTGTTCATCTCAAGGGAAATTTTCATATTCTGGAGTTAGTTGACCTGCTACTTTTAGTTTGATACCAAGTTTTTGACAGACTTGAATAGCAATATTTAAGCCTTTACCATCATAAACTCTTCCTAAAAATAAGAAATATGGATCTTTTTTGCGCTCTTCATAGGTTTTAGTCCAATCAAAATCATCTAAATCAAAATAATTAGGAATTACTGTAAAATATCATTTTGGATTTGCATGTAACATTGCTTCACGACCTTGGTCTGCATGCATAATAGCATAAGACTCATAAGCTCGATAATTGGTAAAACTATCACAATAACCAATACCAGGCTCTACGACAATCATATCAGGAAAAGCATCGCAAATTGGTTTATGTCCTTGACCTCAAAAAGCTAAAAGAAAATCTCCTGGTTGTCTACGTTTGTTTATTTCTGCAATAGCATTTTTATAGAAAGTTTGATAACATTCATCATTACCATCAAACTTAAACCAATTTTTATGATAATCATGATTACCATAAACTTTTTCATAGATTTCGTTATTTACTACAGTAACATTTTCATCACATTCAGGATTTCCGCCTTCTACACCATAATGAATAATATAATGTCCACGTTGATGCATCATTTTACAAAACTTAAATACCTTTTGTGTATATGCACAAGCTGTATAATCTAAATTGGTACGAGTATGTGGAATACTTAAAACATGGAAACGAAATTTCATATTTACTCCTTTATTTTTTTAATTTTTTCTTCAACTTCTGAGCTAATTGTATATCAACCTGACTTTAAAGTAAGATTTAATATATCTTGGAAATGTTTTTCATAAAGCGGTGCAATTTTCTCAAAACGATAATCTTCTCCGCGTTTACGACAGTTTATATAATCAATATCTCGATTAAGCAGATGAAGTGCTGCTGCTAGGAAGTCATTAAAAGTCTGACATCTATATCCAGTCACTCCTTCAATATTTACTTCTGGGAAAGCGCCCCAATCTGTAGTGATAATAGGAGTTCCGCATAATAAAGATTCAATTTGGACATAACCAAAAGGTTCCATATATCTTGAAGCAACAAAAGTACCTATTGCATTTTTAAACAATTCTTTTCTCTGTTGTATGTCACAATGACCAATATATTCTACACAATCTGGTCAATTAAAATTCTTATATTCATCACAAGGCTGACCGCCTATTTTTAATTTCACACCCAATGCCTTACACACTTGTATAGCAATATTAACTCCTTTATGGTCGCCAATGCGTCCTAAAAAAGCAAAATAGCGATCTGGACCTTTAGTGCGGTCATTTGGATTATATTCAAATTCATCTAAATCAAAAAATGGAGGAATTACTACATCATAAAATGATGGTAATAAATAATTATTAGTACGACCTGCATCATAACTTAACATGAAGTAAGATTCATAAATCTTAAATGGTGCAAATGCGGCGCCGATATAGCCAATACCAGGCTCTACGGTAAGCATATCAGGGAATGACTCACAAATTGCTTGTTGGCCACATCCCCAGAATGGTAAAATAAAATCATTTTTTTGTTTTCTTTTGCTGATTTCTTTAATACAGTTTTCAGTATAAATACGAACTGCTTCACTATCAGTATTAAATTTATAGAGGTCGGTATGTTTTTTATTTGCTCCGAACTCTTTTGTAAATTCTTCATCACTTAAAACAACAACATTCTCATCGCACTCTGGATTTGATCCTTCTACGCCATAGTGAATAATGTAATGTCCACGTTGGTGCATCATTTTACAGAATAATAAAATCTTCTGTGTAAAAGCGCAAGCAACATAATCTAAGTGTGTTTTTGTATGTGGTAAACCTAAAACATGGATTCTAAACTTTGAGGTCATATTCGTCTCCTTCTGGTCATAAAGTTAAATTTTTAAAGCCTTTTGCCATAAGTTTTTTAACTCCTACGTTATAACAAGAAACGTAATAACTTCAAATTGCTTTTGCTGGATACCATTGAGACGAAAAATTACGAATATAATCATTTCCTAAAAGTCATGGTTTTGCTGGGCCAGTAATATGAACACCATGTAATTGATGACTTAATTGCATAAACTCTAAAGCAATAGAGCATCTGTTCCATGCGTAACTATATGTAATTGGAATAAATTTTTTACAATTTGCAATTTCATCATGAAAGAATGAGTGAATAATATCTTCATCTGTAAAAATACTATGATGGGTTTCTTCTGTTGGAATAAATCTATCACCATATTCTTTTAACGCTTTAAATAAATGTTCATTTGGTTCTGCCACAATTAATTGTGAAGATACATAATCATTTGCATCTGGTTCTAAAAATGTTGACCCAGGTAAATCGAATACATCATCAATGTTGCGAAAGAAAATAATATCTAAATCAACTCAACATACTTTATCAAATTGAGTAAGATTTCATATTAATAATTTAGAAAAAATATGTTGCCAACCATTACTTAAAGGATTTGTTCCATGCCAATGCATAGCTTCTTTATCATCTTTTAAGTTCTCTTTCATATTAACATATTCAGCTGGTTGCCATTCATTGATATGAATAATTTTAAAGCCTAATACTTCTAATATCTCGATTTTTTCTTGTGAAATATTTTCTGTAACCATCATGTAAAACGGATAAGGAGATTTTAATTCTCTTCAGCACTCCATTAAAACTATGGCGGCGCCAATATAATTATCAGTTGCTAATAAACTTACATAAGCATAATTTTTCATATTTTAATCTCACTTTTCGTAATCTATTTCAGATAAAGAATTAAAACCATGTTGTTGTAATTCTTTAATGGCATTATTTAGTAATTGTAAATAATAAGCATGCCACAATAGAACAAATCCTCATTCATTGCGCATATCTATATTAACAGGTTTTCCGCGTCGCCATGGTTTGGTTTGACCAGTCATATGTATAATTCTAATATCTTGTCATAAAGCGGCGCTTTTTTCAGGATTATCTTTGAAATCAAATAAATTAAAGAAATCGGTTTTAGGAATTAAATGACCACGGTTATTAACTATATCTTCTGTAAAGAAATCTTTTAATACCATATAATCATCATAAGGAAAACCTTGATTGGTTCTAACATATTCATTAGAAAAATCTTCTAGTTTTTCCCATAATTTTTGATTAGGTTCAAATAATAAACATCCACTACAAAAATTGCCCTTTCACCAAGAAACACTTGTAATAGAAGGATATTCAAAGAGGTCATCTACGTTCTTTAAGATTAAAATATCACAATCTAACAATAGTATTTTGTCAAATTGAGTAAGTCCAAAGGCTTTAAATTTTGTAAAAGTATGACGCCATCCTTTGTCTTCATCTGTAGCACCATGTCATTGCCAAAAATCTTTTACTTGCTTAGAAATTTGAGCGCACATCATCTTATAACTTTGAGGTTGTCATTCTTCTGTTTCAATGATATGAAAACCAATAGATTGCACTATTTCTTTGTTTTCCGCAGAAATGTTTGGTGTAACTAATAAATAATAAGGATATTTTGATTGCGTCTTTTTTCAAGAATACATTAAAGCCAATAAAGGATAAATATACTCATTATGGCTAAATAAAGACATATATACATAATTCTTCATATTAATCTATAATAGGTAAATTAAACCCTTTTTGATTTAACTTACTCACTCCTGCATTGTATAAAGATATATAATAATTTCAAATAAAATATGCGGGATACCATCCGACGCTATAATGTGAAACAAAACTACGACTTCTCAATCATGGTTTTTCTGTGCCAGTCATATGAACGCCGCGAATTTTTAATGAGTTTTCTATAAATTCGCAAGTAATACCGCATCTGTTTCAATTATATACAAAATATAAAGGAATAATTTTATTATACTCAACTTCTTGTTGGAAAAAACTGTGCAATACTTCTTCATCTGTGTAAAGTTTCTTTTTATCATTTGGGAAGTGTTCAGCAAACTCAATAAGTTTATTAAACACAACAGTGTTGGGTTCTATTACAAAAATTTGCGATGCACTATGTCCATTAATGTCTGGTCCTAATCAAGCTGGAGTAGGAAAATCAAAAACATCATCTATATTGCGAAAGAAAATAATATCCAAATCAAGTCAGCAAACCTTGTCAAATTGTGTTAGGTTTCACACTAGTAATTTAGAAAAAGTATGGCGTCATCCACGAGTTTCGACATCATTGGTTCCATGCCATATTAAAATTTGCTCATCTGTAATGGTGCTTCTTTGAGCATCATAAGACTCTGGGCGTCATTCTTTTATATCTATTAATTTAAATCCTAATATTTGTAAAATGGTTCGATTTTCATCTGTAATGTTGTCAGTTACCATCAAATAAAATGGATACTTGGAGTTTAATTGTCTTCAAGATTCCATCATTGTAACTGCCGCACCAATATAGTTGTTTGTGGCAATTAAACTGACATAGGCATAATTATTCATAAGGAAAAAATCCTTTCTTTTTAAATTGGCAGGGGTGACAGGAATCGAACCCGTTCGAGCTCGGGTTGGAACCGAGTCGGCGGTTTTGAAGACCGCTGTGCAGCCACTACACTACACCCCTAGTTGTAATATGTTATTTTAGCTATTGAACCATCTTTATTGTATTCAATAACTATACGACCATTTTTTATTTCATCAATATTAAAATTTTGTCATTCTTTAAGAATATCTTTATCTTTTCAAGGATTATTTGCGCATCCTTTGCAACAGTCGGTATTGCCGCGTATTGCAGGAAGAGCGCATCAGCAAGCGCTATAACTATTCATTATCTTGTTCTCCTGTAATGTTTTTGTTTATAAGCGGGTTTCTTTAGTTCTTTTCTTTTATACGGAACTCAGTCTTGATTATAACCATGCGGCTCCATAGTGCCCAATTTATCGATCCAGTATTTTTCGCGCTCATTTAAATCTTTAAGTGGAACAAACTCTATAACATCAAACCTAAAGCCATGATTATCTTTATTTCAATCTTTTTGCATTAGTTTGTTTGGATGTCTGCCTCGTCTAAGCGCAAGAAAATGTTCGGATTCTCGCTCATAGACATTTTGCGATTGTCCGACATAGACTTTATTGTTTTTAGTATTAGTAATTTTGTATATGCCGGACAATGGTCGTGTCATAATTATTTTGTTGAAATTTTGTCAATAAGAAGGGCTTTTAATTCATCAGCAGACATAGTTTCTAAATCATAATCTTTATCAAGACGTAAGTTCTGACACATTTCAAGTGCTCTTTCATAAGGCATTTCTTGGATTATGTTAATTACAGCCTTGATAATCTTATCATTTGTTTTGCCTGTTTTATAGTGGTCATACCATTTATATATTTCAAAACATTCTTCAGGAGTGCCTTTAAATGTTACATCCATATACATGGTGTGTTGGATTTTTATTTCCATTAGTGACTTAATTTAATGACAACTGTCCAGGTGTCTGGACGAGTAATTTCACCGTTCTTATTGGCTTTACCTTGTTTGAATTTCTTTTTGGCTTCAAGGAAACCGATGTCTTGGCGGGCTTCATTAATCTTTTTATCGGCATCACCTTCATCTTCATAGATGTAAGTTTCTTTTGTTTCTAAAATGACTAATTTGCCAGATTCATTCATGGCGCTTTTAACTTCAAATTTATCTAAGAAGGTATCTAAACCGCCAACGTATTCTGCTAATTCTGTAAAGTACATAGAATACTCCTTTCATTCTAATCATATTATAAAGACGATTTTGGTCTTTGTCAACAAAAAAAGCACCACAATTAATGGCGCTTATCTTGTGTGCCCAGCGTTTCCTTCATACGAAATAAGTATAACGCCGCCTCATATGATAAATATATTATAGTAATGTATTATTTAATTGTCAATCTATTTTCCGCTACTACCTAACTTTCCGTCGCCGCGGTCTGTATTCTTATAGGTTTCCCATTCCGCATTACTTAATACCTTACTTTCTACTACTGGTTGTAAAATTGGAATGATTTGCGCAATCGCCTTAGATGTAGGATAAACTAAATAATCAATAACTTCAATCTCAACCAAAGTATAAGCGGAACTTTCGCCCACAGTGTTGTGAACCTTTTCTTTATGAGTATGTAATCCAGGTTCTTCGTTATTAGTAAACTTTACAGGATAATAGTTATCATTATTTAAACAAATAAATATTTCTCCTCTATAGTTGTTGTCGATGACGCCGCAATGAACATGGATGCCTTTGCTACCAGTAGAGCCACGGTCTTTTACAAGCAACCATCAACCTTCTTCTGGTACTACTGCTAAATCAGTTTTAAATAGTCTGTGTTCTTGCGGTTGTAAAGTAATATCGGTTTCTGTTGTATAAATATCAAAACCTGCATTATTTTCGGTTTTAGTCGGCACTACTGCCGCATCATTAAGTTTGTATCAGCCCAGTTGGACTGGTCTTGAAAAATCGACCATAAAATCTCCTTTAATAATATTTTACATTCGCAACAGTAGCCGCATCATCTTCACTTACTTCTCCTGTTAAAATACGTGACATATAATCATATGTAGCGTCAGAAAAGAAATAGGCTAAATAAACGATTTTGCCGTCTTCGATGCCAATGTTTGGTACATCGAATACACCGGCTTTGCGAATGTCTGTTGTATCATTTAAATTAAAAACTTCTTCCATGACTAGCGGATTACCAGATATTGAACCACGATTTTTAGTATATAGTGTTAACATTTGGCGTCCAAAAGTAGTTCTAAAGGTTTCATAATTTTCAGTATATCCGTTAATAATTCCTTCTTCTTGGTATTTTAATCAAATATAATTTATACATAATTTGCCATTAATTCGCGCATAGCGATTGCCTTCACTGTCGGACCATCTAGAGCGACCTCAAGAAAAAGTATTTTCATTAAAATATTGCTGAGCCCAATGTGCAAAATAGTAATAAGACATCATTTTTAAGTTAGATGATATATCAATAAAACTTCCAGTCGCATTAAAAGAACTTAAACCATTATAACTTATTAAAAGTTTTATGTCCATAATGGTACCTACACTAACATTAATTTGACCATTCTCAATAAGGTCTTTTAGAATTGTAGAGATGTCTTTATCATTTTTATTCTGATTAATAGTCTTTGCTTTACTTTTTAATTGTGAAGTTAATGCATCAATTAAAGTATCATAGCTATCATTTCGCTTTTGACGGTAAAAAGTAGGACGACGATTTTCTGGTAATTTTTCACCTCATGAGACTCTAAAGTAATTTTCATGTCCACACTCATCGGCAACTTCATTTAAAATAGCATCTAAGCGAGAAACACTACCATATTGAGGTTCTTGTAAAAAATCATCAGTAATACTGCGCAACATTTTATATCCAGCGCTAGAAGTATTTTTAGATTCCAATGATGTCCAAATTTTTGCGTCACTAATTCGTTCAATATATAGAGGATTATTTAATACATATTTATGGAACATTTCATCAAAAATTTGTTGCATCTTTTCAATCGATCCTGTATGAGCATCTAAAAGAGTTTGCATTTGAGTTGGTGACATTTCTCTATTTAATACAATATTACTACCACGCTTAAATAAATTAAGATTTTGACCACCCATTTGAGTTTGGACTAAAATTTGTCCATGTTTTTTTGCATTATAAATATGTATAATTTCTGCGGCATTTAATTTTTGTTCATCATTTAGTTTATTAAAAATATCTAAGGCTTGTTGCTTTTGTTCTACAAGATTGCCAGGTAGTTTGTCTTTAAAATTCGGACTTGTTGCTCATTGACTTCAAAATTCAATTCATACGTTTTGTGGGATTCCGAAATCGGGACCTTCAAAAATTTGAACCTCCACTGAGTCTAATGTTATGCCTTTTAATCAATCAACCAATGGAGTACCTTCTAAAATTGCATTGCCTTGTGTATTAACATAAGCACCATTTTTATTATAGTGATATAAACCAGAAAAGTGACTTAAAACACGAGCATAACGTCCGTCATTACCCATCGATTGACCAATATACATAATATTAGGTGTTTTATTTGATGAAATATAATAAATATAAGGTTTTCCCATTTTATACCTCTATTATTCAATATAAATAAAAAAGAGCTACCAAGCAACTCTGGTACTCTTTCCGTCTTTCCATTTAAGGTATCCCCAAATGTCCTTCTTTCTATCCACTACATGATTAGTATAATCATATAGTTTACCATTTTTCATAGTGCAATAGACACCTAATTTGTCATTTTCATTGTAAACAATGTCTATTTGTGTAATTCCTTTTTCTTTAAGTATTTTTTCAATGTCGGCTCTTAACATAACTATTCCTACTTTCTATATATATTATAGCACGTATTATTCTCTAAGGGAAGTAAAATTACATAAAAAAAAGATGACCGTGTTTTCCACACAACGAGTGCAAGCACAAGACACCTAAGGCCCTACTCCCCCGCAGTCTTCCTTAGATATAAGATAGAGTTGCGAGCACAGCACCACCCGTCGCCGCTATCTATACTGGTCACCTGTATATAGTATATGATACTTCCCGCCTGAAGCAATTTTGGCAAAACAGAACTAATAATAGTATACTATAAAAGACATAAAAGAAAGGATTTTTATGGAACATAATTACGCATATATTACACTGTTATCTACAAATGATTATATTTATGGTTGTATTGGTTTAATAGAAAGCTGGAAACGCACCAATCCTAAATATCCATTTTATTGTATGGTTACAGCCAATATAAATTTCAAAAATCGTATGGTATTGCAACAGATAGGCTATAAACTTATTGAAATAGACTTCTTCTGCCCGCCTCAATATATTGAGCTTGCTCAACAATCTGATCTAATAACAGGACATTGAGAACAATGACAATATTGTTGAAATAAATTATCTATATGACAACAAGAACAGTTTGATAAATTAGTATATTTAGATAGCGATATTTGAGTATTAAAAAATTTAGATGATTTGTTTGATTATCCCGATTTTTCAGGTACACCAGATATATATCATTTGACGATTAATCATAAGTGATGATTAATGGCCGCTTTAATGATAGCTCAACCAAATAAAGAAACCTTTAACAAATTAGTAGACTTTGTAAATAAATATCCAGTAGATAATGATAATTATTTAGGTTGTGACATGGATATTATTAATAGATATGTAGATTATAATGCCCATCCAGAATTAATGCTACCTTGCTATTGTTTAATGGAATCTACACGCTTTAATAAAGATTATAAAGATTATATTTTATATAATTTACCTAATATTCGCGCAATTCATTTAAGCGACAAAAAACCATGACAATGTGATTCTGAATATTATAAACAGTACGAAAATACAGATTGAAAATACTGAAGTTTAATTCACCAAGCATATTCTGATTTTTTAAAAAAATGCGTAGAAGACCTACATAATCAAAATATTGATGTAAAACTTTGGTAAAATAGACTTGCGGCTAAAATCAAAAATCATTATATTACCTGTATAAAAGAGGTGATCTTATGGCATACATGGGTGTTAGTTTTAAGAATAATAAAGAACAAGCAGAACTTGTCCGCCTAATTTACGAAAAAGATAGACCAATTATCTTTTGTATAGGTAAAGCCGGTACTGGTAAAACTTTTGCAACACTTGCAGCCGCATTACAACTAAAAGCTGAGAAAGAATATGGACATATTATTTATGCCCGTAATCCAGTTCAAATCGGCGAAGATATGGGCTTTCTCCCAGGCACAATCGATGAAAAATACAGTCCTTTTATGGGACCACTCATCGATAATTTAGAAGCGATTATTCGCATTAGTAAACAAGGAAATATCAATGATTATCAACACCGCATTGAAACTATTCCTATTGCCTTCTTGCGCGGACGCAGTTTTGAAGATACAATCGTCATTGTCGACGAAGCGCAAAACCTAGACCTAGTGGCACTTAAAACAATTCTTACTCGTTTTGGTAAATTTTGTAAAGTTGTTTTATTAGGTTCAATGAACCAAATTGACGATTATAAACAAAATCAAAAAGAAGTCTGTGACTTTCAAAAAGTCATTAATAAATTAAAAGATAAACCTTATGTAGGTTATGTAAAACTTGAACAATCAATGCGCAATCCAATCTGCACTGAAATTGATGACCTACTTAATGAAATAAAATAAAAGAGGACTACGCGTCCTCTTTTTTAATGCTTTGATAACTTAATCATGCCCTTAGAAAACGACATGTTTTTTAACCTTTTTCAGCCCGTTTTCTAATAGTAGCGTTATGTTTTTTAAGAGTTTAGAAAACTAATTCAGTCATACTTATTTATTACACGTCGTCAAGAGTTTGAATTAATAAATGACAATAATCAAGCATAATCAGTACAATCTAATGGCTGTTGTATAACGTATTCATTCTCAAATCCATATGACTGATTTACAAAAATAACTTTTTTATAAGGAATATTGTTTCAATCAACTATTAATTGTTCATTGAAATGTTCAGTTTCACCAGGATAGCAAAAACTAGAAACAATATATATATTATTTCAGTTAATGCGCTCTTTTCGTCTTTCTCAACATTCTTTTGCTTCTAAAAAATTTTTATAGTGCATAAAATGTATGATAATACAAGGGTGATTCGGTGTTAATAAAACACCAGCTAGATAAT
>Ga0247610_10005713_pt1 | contig 13057 bp, 11 predicted proteins | sample 174DNAGHGhighgp2_FD_193483 | JGI IMG/M metagenome (GOLD analysis project Ga0247610, IMG submission 193483) | Sheep rumen microbial communities from Palmerston North, Manawatu-Wanganui, New Zealand - 1742 DNA GHGhigh gp2 | ecosystem: Host-associated > Mammals > Digestive system > Stomach > Rumen...
AACGATAGACTTTGTCTTGAATGCCGATTTTGGATGCCTTTTTGTGTATCCCTTCATCATTGGTTACGAGCAAATGAACAGCCCCGCGGTACAAAGCAAATAAGATATTGTTATCAACCTTGTCATGATCATTGGGCTGTGAAAGACCTAATTTAATACATTCGTCTTCAGTCAGTACGGGTGGATTGTCAATTTTGGAATACTGATTTAATCGCGATAGGACGATCTGTTTTCTTTCTGTATTCTTGTCTCGATTGATGTCTTCCATTTGCATAGGATGAACATACAGACAGTGTTGCTGTTCTGCAGCCAATCTCCGCATTTCAGCAAAAGAGGAATCCAGTATTCGGCTGGTGTCCTCCAAAGGGATGATGATATTGGTGTCTAAGAGTATGTTCATAGTATTATCATGGACTCGCTGCCGCTCAATGTTTGCAATTATACTTCATAATGCTTTTCAAGTCTTTCAATCAATCCGTCACACATTTGCTTGTAAGTCTGAAATCTAAGCTGTGATTCAGATCTGATATTAAATCCAATAAAATGGTCCACATCACAGTTTTCCTCATTTCTAAAACTAGTATCCGTTTTGTAAAGTAAAATAATTGATGCTGGTATACCTTTTGCTTGTGCCAACCCCATAGCCATACCAACCTCATGGTAAACATTAATATTATGACTACTTAAATCTGCTATGATTAAACTACTATTCTCAATTGCGCAACTAATCTCTTTTGGAATATCAAACAACTCCGATGTGATTTTTTGGTCTATTCTGATAGTATTTATAGTAATATCCAGGCCTTTTACTTGATTAAATCTTTCGATTGTTTGAACAATTTTTTCATATATCATTTCACTTTGAGGGTCTCCGAATTGCATAGAGATAAAAATCTCTTTTCTTTTTGCTTCATAAACGCGTTCAAACAAAGTGATAAGAGATTTTGCATTATGAGTTGGCAGATAATCATTGGCAGGAATCCTATTTATACCATTTTTTGTTACCCAATCAACAAATGAAGTGAATTTATGTTCATTAAATAGTTTGAAATACACTAGAGCAACAAATACAGATATGTTTCCATAGTGTTCGCCAAAAGCACTATAAAATGGTCTAAGAGATTGAATCGCTATTTCTATTGCATCTGGATTAATAGAAGAACAATAATTGTCAATTGATTGGATTTGTTTTTCGCAACTCTTAATATTACGTTCTAGTTCATTGGATTTTTTCTCATCTACATTATCCGTCGATTTCAACAATTCTTCAAGTGTACGCCTATTTTCAGCAACGCCTGAATTAAGCAATTCTTTTTGTTCATTTAATTCTTTTTGTTGTATTAGGAGCAATTCGGCAGTCTTATAACAAACAGTTCTATAGATTTCACTTGTGGTTCCTCGCTCAAACAATGGCAATCCTATGAAGTGACCACTTTCTGTCAAATCTATTAATTTGATTGTCAGTTCATGAGCTATTCCTAATTCATCAGTTTCTTTTAAGTACTTATGGATGTTTTGTATATTCTTTTCCTGTCTCAGTGGCAGTTGCTTGAAATTAATATTGTTGAAAATAGAAGCCTCGAATTTGTCAGCCATATCAGTGTTTGAAATAACAATCGAGAAAGGAACAATTATACCTTTCACGTCTGATTTGTAGTCTTGAATCTGCTTGTTTAGCCAAGTCTTTTTTTGTTCTTCAGTGTATTCTTCTGGAGCTTTTTCATCAATAAAACTTTCCCACCACTGATCGCTATCATTGAATGGTTCTAAACGATGATTTCCATCAACTCTAAGTAAAACTTCCTTAGCGACAGTCAATTGTGCGTGCCTTGCTCTATAGCCAGTTGCTGGCACTCTTTCCTTTAATACCTTGAGTCCTGGCACAAAACTTTCCGCATCAAATTCAACATCATCTTTCCCATGCAATTCGTTAATAAGTTCATTTAATTTTGCTCCACGATAAGCTAACACCAATTCAGGAAAATACGAATATTCCTTTTTCTTTAAAAACTTGATTATCTCGCGTTTGTGTTCCTCATCGGAAGTTCTTTGATATGCATCAGGACGTTTTGACACTTCAGCCAATACTCCAATTGGGGCATAACCTCTGAAAACAACAAAGTTTTCAAATGCCTTGTATATAATTCCTTCTAACTTTGCCATAATACTATCCAATTATCATTTTTTCAGCTTTTTGTTTTGCTTCTTCTAATAAAGCGTCACTTTCTTTTTTAAGTTGCTCTGCTTTATCATTCATTTTAGAGACCATTTCGATTATTTCTTTTTGAACATCAAGTGGGGGAATGGGAACAATAACTTTTTTCATCTCAGATTCAATAATTGCTGGATAATTGCCACCTGAACTTCTTAGTGACATTTGCTCTAATGAAAGAGGCATTCTTAACACGATGTACAAATATTCTCTTAATATATACGGGGCAACTTCTCTAATTATTGAAAAACCAGTTGAAGCAATAGCCACATCATTCCCATCATAAATACTAATTGCTCCACGATTTGGTCTTGTAGTTGAAACTAGTATATCATTCTTCCTAACTATTTTTTTTGCCCGACTCGGTGCATCTTTTAAAGGGACTGTATCAATATATCTAATTTTACCTGTTTGGGTATCTATTGAACTAATTTCAATATAGGGAAATGTTTCGTCAAAAATAGATTTTTGATCCCATCCTTCTGAAGAAAACTCCGCAATTTCACCCAATGATTTATGTGAGTTTATTTTTATTGCCTCGAGCACAAGTTTAATTCCTGCATGAAACTGAACATCAAATCTATCACATAAAATAGAAGAAACTGTCAGGGTAAAACACCGTCTATTGGTTGTTTTTATTGTCCCTCTCTTAATAAATACATTGATTTTAACTGACTCATCATTCAATTCGCTGCCCTTGATGTTCTTTCCTGTAGCATCGTAGCCGATGTTTTCTACATCCAACATCAACACTTCATAATCTTCAGAATACTTGAAAACCTCTTCTTTATAAAGCTCAAGCATCCGCTCTGCGCGTTGGTCTTTATCCAAACCTTTCTCTGCTCTCACCCTGACTTTAATACTCGCTAAAGTATCTTCAAATCTCTTGGTCAATTCTTTAGGATGCTTTTTCAGAAACAAGACTGATGATTTCACACCAGCTTTAACATGGGCAAAGGTGTGCTGTGGCAGCGAAACTACCGCCAATATCCTAAAATGTTCAATAATCCAGTCTCTAACATATTGGCTTGTTGAGTTGGTTAAAATGCCGTCTGGAATAACAATAGCCAAATAGCCGTTTTCTTCATTCAAATACTTATAGCACCGCTCCAAGAACAGTACTTCCGTATTTTGTGAGGTGCGCCATTTGTTTTTATTGTTATCGTCAGCAATGCGGTCTTTTGTTTCGGTAATTCCAAGGTTCTTTTCAAACAATTCGTATTCCTTATAATAGCCCACTTCATCTGCTTTTACCGATGAGCCAAAAGGCGGATTGGTCATTATCAAGTCGAATGTGCCGTCTTGGAAATGCAGATTACGGTTTTCTATTTCGATGCTGTAGTTGTTTTTCAGTCCATCGTTAGTTACGATATTGGTGTGCCCGTCATCATGAATGATCATATTCATTTTGGCCACGCGTGAAATCTGTTCATTGATTTCAATTCCGTAGAGATGCTTTTCGGCAAAATCGTGCCAATAGTTTTTCCATGAAGCACTACCAATTTCATCATCGTATATATCATCTGCTTCATCACGAACGACCTTCAATGCATGCAACAAAAAGCCACCACTGCCGCAAGAAGTATCTAATATCTTCCAATCCTTTTTAATCCCTATGGACTTGACGATAAAGTCAACAATCGGGTCGGGCGTGAAAAACTGTCCAAAGTCGCCTCTGAAAAAATCTCCCAAAAACCGCTGAAAAGCAAGACCTTTTGAGTCTAAATCGGTCTTTGACAAATTGACATCTTGAAGATATTGGACGACAGTATAAATTTTATGCTTATCCAATTTGATGTCATCCTTAAATACTTCCGGGTCTTTTTTTCTCCCCTGTTCATACAACTCTCGGATTCTTTTCTCAAGTTCAACCTTTGCTTTGGTGTTTTGCTTGTCGTCCTTGTCTTCTGCGTATGAGATGATTTGGAATGCAAAGGGGTCTCCCTTTGTTTTAGGAGCATTGTCTCTCCATTTCTCATCCCATATTTTGCAGAAAATCAATTTGTCCAATTCATCAAAAGCTGTCGTTGGTGCAAGCGCTCCGCCGCCCCACAAAGCATCGTGCGCTGATTTGAACTTCTGCATCAACACCGCTTTTGTTTCTGGTTGTGGTTCTCTTCCGCCTTTAACATATTTATATCTTTCAATCTTCCCATCCTTTTTGGGAATATCTGTGATACTTATCCTTTCGACAGGAAACATTTCGACAATTTCAAAATATTCATCTCTGATACCCGATGTAACCCAAACAAATTGGCTTGCAAGTGCATGAGCATAACTATATGCTTGATCAATTGCTACTTGAAATTGTCGTTCATTTATATCATCCTTCTTGCATTCAACAACAATTAGAACTTTTTTGTTATTGTCATTGTAAACAATAATATCAGCCTCTTTTGTCGAAGATCCTTCTTGGACCGATTCATTCACAGATATATTAAGGGGTGAGTAGTTATATTCGATTATCAACCTCAAAAAAGCAGTAGCCTGAACAAACTCTTCTGGGTTCTCTAACTTTCTTTGGGTCGGGCTATTCTTACAATGGTATTTAATATAAGACGAATCTCCTTTCTGAGAGATTGATATATAGTTGCTTTTCTGCCCTTCAACAAATAACGAGGACGAGAGTAGTTCTTTTATTTCTTCAGGTGTTTTTGCCATATCTTTATTTGTTTATTCTTCAATCTTATTTGTCAATTCATTGTTCAACTCTCCATCTTTCCCTATCAGTTGCCTTACCAACTTGAAAACCATCGTGCAAGGATTGTGTGTGGCGTAACGCTGGTCAGTGTAGTCGCAACTCTTCGCCTCGGCAAACCTGATGGCGTTTTCCATAGAGCCGTAAGTGGTCATAATGCGATAATTGTCTTTGTCGTTCTTAGCATATTCGTAAACTTTTCTGTTCTTGTATTGCGGAGAATTGTTCACCGCCTCGGAAATGGCTTGCTTATATTCGGTGCGACTCATTGCTGTAACCCTATTCATGAAATGATACAGGTACCACAGTTCAAATGCCTCATTGCTCCAAGCGCACCCAATGCCATTGTTTTGCGCTTTGATAATGGCTCCGTTGAATTTGTTGGCAGAAAACGAATCTTTGTCAAACACCGCCCAAACGCGGTCATAATCCCCTTTGCTCTTGAGTTCAATGGCCTTATCTACCACATCTGTGGTGTTTTGTCCTAACCCTCTCACGTCAATGTCATATACAATTGTTCCGCCATTGAAGGTTTTAAATGCCTCAAAGTAGTTTGGTTCTGTTTTGGTGCCTTCACACACAATGAGGATTTTGCACACGATCTGCCGACTTTTGCGCCGTTGTGCTTTCCGTGCGTAACGACGTTCAAGTGCTGGTTCCAATTTTATTCTGTTCGCAGGCATGGCAATAGGGTTTAGTCGTTAACAATATACGGCACCGCCCCGTATCTTCCTGCAATGTAGTTCTTCTCGTAGTTGGCGTCGTTGCGGGGCTTCGTGCCGTCGGGAAGCACAATGTCCGTCAGACAGTACAAGTCCGTCTGCTCCGACCGGTTCTTCTCCGTGAACCAGATCTGGTCGCGGCGGAGCATCTTGGTGGACAACAGATGCGTGTCGTGCGTGGTGAAAATCAGCTGCGCGTTGTGGGGATTGGTGGCCGGATTGTTGAACAGACGGATAATCTGCTGGGAAATCAGCGGGTGCATTTTGGCATCCAACTCGTCCACCACGAGTACAGTCCCTTTTTCCAATGTGTCGAAAATCGGCCCCGACATGTCAAACAGCTTACGGGTTCCCGACGACTCGTTTTCGTCAAACGGAAAATGGACTGAACCGCAGACCGTGCCGCTCTTGTCGTACAAATGGTGGATGGATTCCATCTCTATCCGCTTTTTGCCCGCTACCTCCTTGGCCAGAAGTGGAAAAAGTTCCTTCGGCATGTCGTCAGGAATGGAGATTTCCTCTTCATGGGTAGAAATCTCTTCAAAACCCAATTGAAGGGTTTTGAAAAAGTCCAACGCCTTTTGACTGGCTTCCTTACGTTGATGGAACTGCATTTGTGAAAACAACCTGTATTCTTGATTGTTCAAGCCGGAAACCACGTGGAAATCTTTCTCAAACCATGATATCACACGGCTGGAAATCTCGCCACCCAATTGTGCGCAAAGCGAGAGAAACAGGCGGTTCCCGTTCAGCTTGGACTCTAAACCGACCCCGTCAGGAAACTTCCCATCCTCAAAGGCAATGCCGTCGCTGTTCCGGATGAAAAGCACCTGCTCCTTCGAACGTTTCGTGGTCTTGCGGAACAGCCATTCTTCAACAATTTCTGTCCGTGTGTATGCAAAACCATACCGATAGCAAAAACCATCTTTCAAAAACACGACCTCGAATAGTGTGGGCTTGGTGTTGTTTTTCAAAAGCAGGAACGGGGTGTAGGGAAGCGGATCGTTGGGATTCAACTTTACAGAAGAAAGCACGCAGAGTATCATGACTTGCAGGGCGTCAACCAAATTCGACTTGCCGCTGGAGTTGGCCCCGTAAATGGCAAGGGTCTTTAAAATGTTGTACGACAACTCCTGGGCCACATTCTCTTTGGCCTCTTCGCTCAATTTGCGGGATTGAAGGTCAAGCGTCCTTCTGTCGTAAAACGAGCGATGGTTTTCTACTGTAAATTCGTGTAGCATAACTATTTATGTTAAATTGAAGATTCTATATCCTGAGATGCAAATATACAAATAAAATCAATGCAATGTATGTATTTGAGAAATTTTCTCAAATACATACATTAAAAACACACTTTACGCCCTATTGAACTTCCCCTTCCCCTGTTTGCACCTCGGGCACTTCCAGTCTTCGGGCAGGTCCTCGAAGGCCACGCCGTCGTGCTCGGCGGGGTCATACACGTAGCCGCAGATGGAGCAGACGTACTTGCCGGAGGCCTGCTGCATGGAGAAATCCACTTCGGCCAGGACGGTCGGCACGGGGTGGTCGAGGTCCATCACTCGCTTGGCCTCCAGGTTCTCGTAGCCCTGCGGGGTGTGGGTGCCGCAATAGACGGTGGGATGATTGCGCACGAACTCGCGGATGCGGTCCTGCGTCTCGCGGGCGGCGGTCAGGTCGTCGAAAACCACGGAGAGTTTGTCCTCATACAACGCTTCGTCCACGTAAGTGATGTCGCCGTGAAGCATATAGAACAAGCCGTCGTTCTCCACCACGATGATGCTGTTGCCCTTGGTGTGACCCTTGGCCTTGATGAGGTAGATGCCGTCGTGGATTTTCTGACTGTCTGGGAAGTTGTAATACGGACCGTCAGTGAAACTGACAGGGACGAGATTCCCAAGCCCCTGGAGCTCAGCAGCGTCCATCTCGTCGGCATTGACATAGACCTTGGCGTTGGGGAAGCTTTTCAGCTCGCCGCTGTGGTCGGCGTGTTTGTGGGTGAGCAGGATCTTGGTCACCTGCTCGGGCTGGTAGCCGAGGGCCCCGAAGGCCTCCATATAGTCGCAGATGTTTTTGCCGATGAAAGCCATGGACTTTTCATCGGGTGCTTCTTCCGGGAATCCTGCTGGGAGCCCAGTATCGACCAGAATCACCTCGCTGCCGGTGTCGATGAGGTAGTTTTGCAAGCTGCCGCGATAGCGGATGTTGCGGTCGAACTTGTCGGGGCCTTCTTCGCCGCCCATGACGAAAGGCTGGGTGTAGAAACCCTCTTTTCTGAATTTTACTGCTTTGATTTCCATTTGCTTATGACTTATTTTGATTAATAAATTTCTGAATTATCCCATTGAATCCTGTAAATATCCTGTCTGCGCATTTATGCGAGTTCAGCGGGAATAAAATTGTCCCGCAGACCACGCAGATTAACGCAGATTATCACACGTTTTTTGCGAAATATTGATTCTCAAGTTGTTGATAATCTTTATGTATCATATCTGTTCACTATTAAAAATGCAAAAATAAAAAAATCACTTTTGCAAAAGTGAACACAGGCACATGGCTACATGAACAACAATTCCCCTTCCGCCACCACCGCCGCGGTGCCGCCGAAAGGCTGGTCGGTGAAAGCGTCAACGATGTAGTATCTCATATCTTGAACTTGTTTTATTGTCGTTTTGTTCGTTTGCGTAATTGAAAATCAGTAGTCCAACAGCCGGCCGTAATCGTTCCATTCGCCGAACATCTTTCCCCTTTTCGTCTCTTCAATCAGGAGGGCGAGGGCTTGCTGGTACATCTGAGCGTCCCTCTTCTTGTAGAAAGCCACGTTGTAGGCACGGATGCGCTGGTACAGGGGCGGGAAGGACTTGAACTTTGTCCACGCCCGTGCGGTCTTCAGCGCCGCTTCCACGTCCTCGTCGATGCGAAAGCTGCGCGCGCCCATCGGGGGCAGCACCCGCCGTCCGGCATCGGTCATCCGTCCCAGCTTCTCCAACCGCCGCACACGTTCCTTGTTCAGCTCCGACCAGGGACTGTTCCGCTTTCGCGGCGTGAAACATTGCATCAGCACCCCGTTGATGGGCTTCTGGCGGCTGTCGATCCACCCGAAGCAGAGCGCCTCCTCCACCGCGTCGATGTACCAGAAAGTATCATCGTCGGTGGGGCGACCGCGTTTCACGCACACCCAGCACGCTTTTTCTGTCGTGTGGTGGGTTTCAAGCCATTGGCGAAACTCGTTGCGGGTCCGTATCTGCAGGATGTTTTGGTCTTCCATAAGTGAAGGTTACGGTTGGTGACTTCGTGTTGATTATTTCATGTTAACACCTTATTCATATCGCTTGTTTTTTGAATTCGCAAAAATAATAAAATGTCACTTTGCAAAATGCAATCTTTTTGTACTTTACCGCCGCAGCGACTTTGCCTTTGATGAGTTTGCGAAGCTCGTACTCCAGTTTGGCGGCGGCGAATTTCGGGGTTGAGTGCCGGAAGTGCTGCACCAGCATACGGTTGCGCTGGTGTTTTTCAAGCAGCGTGATGCCTGTTTGGTAGTCTTTTCCGTTAGTGAGCCATTGTAGTATTTCGTCTATATCTTCGTCTTTTGGGACAAAGATAGGCGTTTATAAACGGAAAACATAGGACATTAAAAAACGCAGTCGTGCTGTTTGACCGCATTTTTGTTTACTTTAATACCGCGACAACGATAGAAACGGTTACAAGCCCTTTAGGGCGCAGTTTGAGCGGATAGCGTGCCCGGTCGCCCAAAAGAAATCTTTATTTGTTCCAATACTTTTCTTCTAAAAAAGAAAGTGCTTCCATATACCAATGTGCATAGTTTTCTCTTCCTCTCATTTTCAAATATGTTTCAACATATCTATTGTCTGACCTATTAGCCCAAATTAAGAAATAAAGAGCATTATCCGACTTCTTTAGTAAATCATCCTCAAATTCTCAATTACTTCCCTATCTGATTTGTTCATAAGCAATATACCATCCTTAAACACATCAAGTGGCATAAATATTTCTGTCATCCATTCCTTGTATCGGTCTATTAGTTTAACCGTAATAACTGCTTTATACAATTCTACAAAGTCAATATTCTCGGTAAAGAATGTAGATAGATATGCTTGTTTACTGAAAGAACCCGCTCCATCTCCCTGTGGAATAGGTGTAGTTTCTTTTATTGATTCGAATTTCTTGTCTATTAAGTCGTACGCTTGTAATGCTTGTTCTTTAGTCAGCTTTATCTTGTTGTATTTTTTAAGCATTTTCTTAACTGAAACCGTGTCTCCCTCTTCCAATTTATCCAAAATTTCATCTGTTATTTTTGACATTTGGAGAGAATCTGCATCAATTAAGCCCAACGTGTGAAGTGCTTGCGAGTGCTGTTCTGCAATCAAAGCCCATATCAAATCCTCTTGTCTTTCCTTTGAAATAGAAAGATTGCTGGAATTACAAGCAACTAAAATAATACCCAAAAAGAAAAAAATTATTTTTTTCATACACGTAAAATTTAAACGGAGGCAAAACTACAAAATATTTCATTTCCCCACCATTGCCGGAACAAAACTTCCTCCTTTCTCTTTCAGTCCACTTCCAAATTTCGTCCAAACAATCTTGTCCGCTGCGTCCGAAAAGTGCGTCGCCTCTTCGGGCAGAACGCCGGAACTCTTCCGCTCGCCGCTCTTGTCTTTCTACAGTTTGCCGTCCACGTCCTTTATCATGGCGTTGTTCATGGATATGAACCTCGGTCTGCATCACCGAGCATGTGGATGTCGCCGTTGTTGAGACAGGCGAGGATGATAACCTCGGAGTCCATCACCGAGGCGATGAAGCCGAGCAGTTACGGCTTGAAGCCAGGGCGTTTGTCTGCTAGATGATGCGGTACTTGTTGCCTTACTTGTTTTATGTCCTGTGATTTTTCGATATGTTAAAACGGTTGTCCGAATCTGTTACTGTCGCGAAGGTTGGCAGGCCGTCAGGTCTGCCGGGCTCGGTAGCATCGGCGTGTGCGGTAGGTGTTTTCGCAGGCCGATAGGTCTGCGGGCATACATCGAATTCCTCCCCGTTTTCCATAATCCCCGCACACCTACGGCGTAAAGAAAGATGACAAAAACACCTTTCACTTCTGTCTCTCAGCAAGTTACGGCAAATCCTGAATCCTAGTGTAGACTTAGTGTAGACTTGGTGTAGAGTTAGTGTAGACTTAGTGTAGAGTTAGTGTAGACTTAGTGTAGAGTTACCCCAGAGTTGGAACATGACAACCGCTGGTCTAATCAACAGCCGCATGCCACTTGAGGTACATCGCATTCATACCATCACTGCCTTCTTCATCTCAATTTCTGTTTTATTTATCTCAAACTACCAATTCCCCCTCCGCCACCACCGCCGCGGTGCCGCCGACATAGATTGTGCCGTCAGTAGTGATGCGCGTGGCGACTACCGAAGGCCGCCCCATCGCCTCGCCTTGCAGGAAGGAGAAGTCGCCCATCGGGGGAATGCACCCGTTCTGCTGGAGATAATGGGTCAAGGAGGCGTTGGCAGTGCCGGTGGCCGACTCCTCGGGAACGCCATACAGCGGCCCGAAATCGCGCACATGGGCGGTGTAACCGTCGTTGCCGAAAGCGAAGACGTGGAAGCTGACGGCGTTGTGTTTTTCCGTCACCGCGCTGATGGCATTCATGTCAAGAGGAAGACGGTTGAGCGTTTCAACATCGCCGACCTGAATCATGAAGTCGGGCAAGCCTGTCGAGACAATCATCACCGGCAATGCCGGAGTGTAGTCGCAAATGCCAAGCGCACGATAGACCTCCTCGGTGTCCTCGATGGTTTTCAGGATTTCCGACGGGGTCATCTGCATCAATACCCGCGGTCCGGCCTCGACAGAGATGTCACCGGCTTTTGCGTGACAGAGGCACTGGCCCGTGATGCCGAGCACCCGATGCATCAGGGCAAACGAGGCGATGGTGGCGTGTCCGCACAACTCCACCTCGGCCATCGGAGTGAAGTATCGGAGGGTGAACTCCTTCTCGGAATCCCGTCTCACGAAGGCGGTCTCCGAATAGCGCAGCTCGGCGGCGATTTGCAGCATCAGCCTCTCGTTCGGGAAACTGCTCACGTCGAGGAGCACCACCCCGGCGGGGTTCCCGCCGAAGGGCTGGTCGGTGAAAGCGTCAACGATGTAGTATTTCATGTCTCGTTTTTGTTTGTTTTCAGTATTTCCCGTTGTTGAAGACAACCATTACACTCGTCATTTCAGTATCTTTTTGATTTGTTTCTCCGAGGCGTTTGGCAACAGTTGTGAAAGATGCTCAACCATGCGTTGATACGATTCTTCAGGTGTCCGGTCGCACCGACAGGCCTCCTTGCCCAACAATCGTTCTGGGGTGGTGAGCAAGGACCAGCCAAAACCATATTTCTGTCCGTGCTTATCGGTGGGATAGACAAAATCCTCGGTGACGATGTAGGTGGCCATTTGCATACGTCCCACATAGGTGTCGAATTTCGATCGCATATTCTTTCCTGTTAAGTCGCAGGCAGCGCGCAGCTCGCGTGCTATCATGCTGCCATGCTTGCGCAATATTGTCAAGACAACATCCTCAATGCTGTTTTCTTCTGGCATGGGATTCTGGCTGCGCCGCCAGTTGCAGAAATCAGGCCACCACTTGCGGCTGATAAAACCTGCCTTGCTGGCGAAAAACTTGCCATAGACGCAATCACCCTCACGTACCACGGAACCTTTCCACTGCCAAAGCGGCCACTCCCACGTTCCATCCTCAAACTGCGTGAAGCGGCACTCCTCGGCCATCATACTCTCTGCGGAATAGCCATGAATGCCGCTTTCCAATAGAGGCAAAAAACCTACCCGCTGAACGCACTCTATCAGTTCCGGGCAAGAGTGAATATAACCAATGGCCCCGTTGCGATTCTGGATGTTCTTAAAATACTCTACGAACGAATTCATGTTTTCCGACTTGTCCGTGTGTTATAAAAGTGTTGATTTGATTCTTTTTAAGATTGTTTCAGGTAATGACTATATATTCTTCCCGAAAAACTCCACCAATGTATCCCAAGGGATGTAGTTGCCCTCGCCGCCGTCGTAGAGGTCGCAGTGGGTGGCGCCGGGGATGATGAGCAGCTGCTTGTTGTCAGGATTGGGATTCGGTTTGCCGATGAAGTTGTAACCCCCGGCCTTGCCATCGACCATATAGTGGTAGGCGGCCTCACCGAAGTAGCGGCTGTGAGCTTTCTCGCCGTGCATCACGAGGACGGCGGAACGGATCTCGTTGATGTAGTAGAGGAAACGTGCGTTGGCGTAAGCCTGCGTGCCGGTAACGCGCCAACCGTCGTTGCTGTTGCCGCTGCGCTTGTGGTAGCCGCGCGGGGTCTTGTAGTAGGCGTGATAGTCCTTCACAAACTGCGGGGCATCGTCGGGTA
>Ga0247610_10005714_pt1 | contig 13054 bp, 20 predicted proteins | sample 174DNAGHGhighgp2_FD_193483 | JGI IMG/M metagenome (GOLD analysis project Ga0247610, IMG submission 193483) | Sheep rumen microbial communities from Palmerston North, Manawatu-Wanganui, New Zealand - 1742 DNA GHGhigh gp2 | ecosystem: Host-associated > Mammals > Digestive system > Stomach > Rumen...
TTAAGTGATGCTATCGGTACTTGTGTGGGTGCCTTATTTGGTACTAGCACTGTAACTAGTTTCGTTGAGAGTACAAGTGGTATTGCTGCCGGCGCCAAGACTGGACTTTCTAGTTTAGTGACTGGTCTGTTATTTGTGGTTGTATTGGTATTTACACCACTGGCCGCACTGGTACCTGGATGTGCAACTGCCGCAGCCCTTGCGTATGTTGGTATTTTAATGATGCGTGGTGTGGTAAATGTGGATTGGAAGGATATTGAGATTGCCTTGCCCGCATTTGTTACAATTCTCGTGATGATTTTAGCTTATAGTATTAGTTATGGTATCGCTGCTGGTATTATTTGCTATGTTCTTATTAAGCTCTTTACTGGAAAAGTAAAAGAAATTAATGTAGGTACTTGGGTCATTAGTGTACTTTTTATACTAATGTTCCTTACTCACTAATTAAAAAGAGGTACAGTGATGTACCTCGTATGCAGGAGTGGCTCAATTGGTAGAGCATCTGCTTGCCATGCAGAAGGTTGCGAGTTCAAGCCTCGTCTCTTGCTCCAAAAGGAGTAGATAATTATGAAAAATTGTCCTAACTGTGGCGCCCCGTTTGAATTGAATGAGTATAAATGTCCTTATTGCGGGACGTTATATCTTGATTTGTCAATGATTGACTTTGATAATAGAACACCAATTTTTCTTTCAATTAAAAGAAATGGATATTTAATTACGCAGAAGGTCTTACCGCAAACAGCAGATTTTGAAGTGAATTCGGATGAAGTCTATGCAGTGGGCGGCCGCGGTAATAAACTTTATTCTTTCATAAGGAATAATACTTTAGAAACAAATATTCAGTTTATTGCAATTCCAGATGAGCATAATAGTTTATGTACTGTAGTGAAAAAGGAGAACTAAAATGGAAACAAAAAGGTATTATATAATAGCATTATTAGTAATTATTTTTCTTGTTTTTCTTGTTTTTGTTATTAATGATGAAACAAATTTAGACTCTGGAGTATATTCTGAACCAGGAATTTGTCCTTACTGTAATACAAAATTAGCTAAAACGGTTAGCTCAAGTGCTTATAATGATAGTATTTGTTGGTATTGTCCAAATGAAGATTGCCCTCATTAAATTTTGATTTTTTAAGAAATTCATGTTATAATATATATAGAAAATGAGAGAGACGCAAACAGCAATTTAAAACATACTTGCTATTATGGTATATACGCGTCTCGATATAAATAGGAGGTATTTAATTATGCCATACATTTATAAAATTACTAATTTAATTAATTAGAAAATTTATGTAGGAAAAACAACAACTACAATTGAAAAAAGATGGAGAACCCATTGGGAAGACTCTACTCGTTTGGATATATCTAATCGTCCATTATATAAAGCTTTTAATAAATATGGAAAAGAGAATTTTAAAATAGAGGAACTTGAAGAGTGCTCTATTGATGAATTAAATGACAAAGAAATATATTGGATTGAAAAGTTAGGTTCTTTTAAATATGGATATAATGCAACTTTGGGTGGAGATGGGAAACATTATGCCGATTATGATTTAATTTTTAATTTATATCAAGAAGGGTATACGATTAAAAAAATTGCTGAGTTAACACATTACGATACTGAAACAGTATCAAAGGGTGTTGAATTTCATGGCGTATCTCAGGAAGAACGATTAACAAGGGGCCGAGAAGCAATACAACATTCAGTAGCGCAAATAGATAAAGATACGAATGAAATCTTAAATATATTTTCTTCACTAAAAGAAGCATATAATTTTTTAGGTAAATAGCATTCTGGTCATATAGCTTCCGTTTGTAATAATAAGAGAAAAACAGCTTATGGTTATAAGTGGAAATATATATAAATAAAATGGGGATGTAAGCCAGCGGCATAGACGGCCACATTTGGGATGTGGAGGACGTGGGTTCGAATCCCGCCATCCCCACCATAGACACATACAGCAAATCAAAGATACAATCTTTATGTTATTGGTTCAAGTCCAATTATGCGGCATTTCGCGTATTGATCAATAGGTAGATCGAAAGAATGATTTATGTGTCTAGATATAGCCCTGTAGTGTAATGGTAACACGCCGGACTTTGACTCCGTCGTTGTTGGTTCGAGCCCAGCCAGGGCTGCCATCGTCGGGAGATAAAGCTTCTCTCGATTATGTAGGACAAAGCCACAAAACCTACCGAATCATTAAGGGAATGCTAGGATACTTTAATGAGGGCATATTTATTGTTATATAGCGTATTGGGGAAAATAGAGAAAAAGAGCTAATACAAAAGGTGATTGTTCCGCCCAGATGATTGTGATAGGGGTGCGATCAACAGCAGAACTAGCGCTGGGGAATAGATGAATACTATATCAATCTTACTGATAAACTTCGAGGGTGAAAAGGTACTTAATACTGGAGGGCGTCTCAAATTACAGTTACATTTTGAGCGGTTCAAGTAGGGCAACCGGAGCTTGGAGAGTAGAAGTTTATTAGGACATTTTAGGAGTAAACTACAGCCTTGTAAAAGGCCAAGATATAAAGGAGATAAAAGGAAAATGAATAAGATGCTTAATGGAATGAAGAACGCCTCTAACTACACCTATACCGAGAACGGCGCGCTGACGCTTAAGTCTACCATGTCTGGTCTGCTTGACCTGTTTGCTATGGGTGCGGCTTATCGCGCTCGTAGTGATGAAGACTGTATTTTCCTCTTTAAGAGGGCGTATGAAGAGGATCCCACCTATGCGCTGAAGTGCCTGTTCTATCTGCGCGATGTGCGTGGTGGCCAGGGTGAGCGGCGTTTCTTCCGTGTAGTATGCAAGTGGCTGGCGGCTACTCATACTGAATCTATGCGGCGCAATATTAAGTATGTGCCGGAGTTTGGTCGGTGGGACGATCTGTACGTGTTTGTCGGCACCAAGCTGGAGCATGAAGCTTTTAATCTGATGCATGAGCAGGCCGCGCTTGACCTCCAGTGCAAGACTCCTTCTCTGTTGGCGAAGTGGCTGAAGAGCGAGAACACGTCTAGCGCGGAGTCTCGTGCGCTGGCTAATAAGACTCGTGCGGCTTTCCAGCTGAACCATCGGCAGTACCGCAAGATGCTCTCGTACCTGCGGGCCAAGATTAATGTAGTGGAGCGTCTGATGAGTGCTGGTAAGTGGGACGAGATCGAGTTTGATAAGATTCCTTCCAAGGCTGGTCTTATTTATCGGAATGCTTTCGCGCGGCATGACATTGAGCGTATGAAGTCCGAGAAGCAGGTTCAGACTTATGAGGACTTCATGAAGGACGATACCACTAAGGTTAACGCTAAGGCGTTGTATCCGTATGAGGTTGTCGCAAAGGCGTATAATTACAGCCGTGAGCATCTGGCTCGTAACTACAACTGGAGAACTCGTCGTTATGAAGAGCCTGTGTGTGACCTTAACGACGTGGAACGTCTGGCCATTGATAAGTATTGGGATAATCTGGAGGATTACTTCAATGGTTGTTCTCTGGATGCCCTGTGCGTGGTAGATACTAGTGGCTCCATGACTGGTTCCGAAGCGAGCGCGCCTATTAATGTGGCCATTTCTCTGGGTCTGTATGCGGCAGAGCGTGCGCGCGGTCCTTTCGCTGGGCACTACGTGAGCTTCAGCTCTCGTCCTCAGCTTATTGAGACTGCGGGTGTTGACTTCGTCGATAAGGTGCGGCGCATCTATCAGACGAACCTGTGTGAAAATACCAATATCGAAGCTACTTTCGATATGATTCTGAGAACTGCTGTTCAGAATCGGTGCAAGCAGAGCGATCTGCCTAAGAGCATTGTGGTGATTTCTGATATGGAGTTTGATACTGCGCGTGGTCACTACGGCTACTCATACGGACGTCAGTTTGATGGTGGTAGTAGTTATGGGACTCTCATGGAGAGTATCGAGCGCAAGTGGCAGCAGGCTGGATACCAGATGCCTAATCTGGTATTCTGGAACGTGCAGGCGCGCCAGGATAATATTCCTATGACTGTAAAGGATGGGATTTCTTTCGTATCTGGTTTCAGCCCCGTGCTGTTTGAACAGATTATGAAGGGGAAGACCGCATTTGACCTCATGATGGATAAGCTTAATGATAAGCGGTACGAAGTCATTAAGTAAAAGAGATAAAAAATAACCCTCGAGTTTTCGAGGGTTATTTTTTATTTGTATTGCTACCAGAATTCGTTAGTCTCTCGATGCCCCTGGATGCTCGTCTATTTTCTTATTATAATACTCAAAATATGGGTGGTCCTCATCTAAGATTATTGCTTTACTGATTTCTCTTACAATATTATAATTAATATTTTGTGGAGTGGTTGCAATATAATCCATTAAAGCGTCAACCCTGGTTTTTTGTTTATTAGATAATCCGTTATTTCCTTGTATCGTTGGCATTTTTTATTCACCTCTTTTTCTTAATTTACCAATATATAAGTAATAAAAATTTGATAAAACTCTAATTTTATGCTATAATATATATAGAAAATGAGAAAGGGGTTTTAAAATGAATTGGAATCGTCTTGCTAATGAAGTAGAACTCGTGTATGGTGGTTATGTTGACCGCGAGGAAGAATTCTTTATCTGCCCCGAATGCGACGAACCTATTTATAAGTGTGACTGGACTGATTCGGATTTTGCGATGGGCCGCATTTATCGTGGGCGACTTCGCTTGTATTGCCCCTGCTGTGAGAATAAGCTTGTTGATGAAGGAAAGGAGTGGGACTAATGATTAACTACAAATCTTTTAAGCTGCCTGGTGATGCAAAACTTCGAGTGCGCGCTGATAAAATTATGGCTACTGTCAGCTCTAAGGGCTCCCGTTCTATTGAGCTTTATGTTGAAGGTATCGCAAATCCTTGGCATCTGCCGCTTGGAGATGAAAGTCCCACGCGCATGATTGATGAAATTTGGGAACGCCATTCTAAAGAGGAGGAAGAGGACTAATGTATTATGCAAAAGTAAATTGGTATGACCGCTCTCGCGAAGAGGATAGAGTTTCTCATATGCTTGTGTGCGCGGATGGGTGGAATGAAGCGATGCTTAAGGTGAATGATTGTTTTGAGGATATTAATTCAGTAGACATGAAGTATTTGATGGAATGTGAAGATGGAGTTATCTTCGTGCCTAGTGAAGCAGTTGATGATATTATTAACGAAAATGCTTGGTAATAATAGGAGAAGAAGTAATTACTTCTTCTCCTTTAAATTTGACTTTTCTAAAAAAATATGATATAATATATATAGAAAATGAGAAAGGAAGTAATAAAATGTTTCGGCTTGAAGATATTGAGCGGGCGCGGCGGATTGTGTCTACTTTGACTCTGCCCGAGCAGTTTGGTGAGGACGACAACACTACCTATGATCTTGAGCGGCAGCTTGAGGATGTAGTAGACGAAGATTACTTCGTTGCTAGTGGTGTTTCCAAGGCTGTCATTGTGGTTGATTCTCTTCCTTTCGTCATTAAGATTCCTTTCAATGGTTATTGGGACTTTGATTACGAAGATGAAGACGGCTCGCCCGCCTTCTATGAATTTACTGGAGCGAGTGAGTATCGGCCTGATGACTACTGTGAGTATGAGCTGGAAAAGACTGAAAGCCTCAAAGACGGCGGGTATGGTATGTTTGTACCCGATATGGAATATCTATGTGATGTAGATGGCTACTCCGCCTATATCCAGATGAAGGTACGGCCGCTGTATGAAGTGCGTTCTACTATGAAACCTTCGCGCGAGTCTTTGACAAAGGCGAAGAGCTATTCTTTGTCTTTTGTTAAGGAGTGGATTGCTCTGGCGATTGACTTCTATGGAGAAGAGTTTTGGAATGAGTTCATTCAGTGGGCCACTATTAATGAGCCAGATGTTCTGACCGATATGCATACTGCTAACTATGGGTTGGATATGGACGGCCGTCCTGTTATGTTCGATATTAGTGGGTATAGGAGTTAAGATGTATATAGAGTAGACAATAAAAGAACCAAAACTGAAGCCATGCCCATTCTGTAATGATACTGTTCTTTTTATTACACGTGTGAGTTTTGAGAATGGTGAAGATGAAGGTTATAGACCTTCGTGTAAATGCGGATGGGCTTGGCGCAGTATTCGTAAGTGGTATAGTAACAAAGCGTAGTTAATACAAGATTATAATACTTTAATAGTGGAGAATGAAGATGAATCTATTTTATGAAGTACCTTTTTAGGTACGATATTGGCGGCCAGACATTAATTCCTATAGTTATGGGATAGCTTTTCAAGAACATATTGTTGACGTTGCAGATGGCGCATATTTTTCTGTAGAGTTTGTATTAAGTATGGCTCGTACATATAATTATGAAGATGATGACGCCATTATTGAGTATTGTGATTGGAAAGATTTAAGTAAAGACTTTAATAAAAAGTAAAATATCGGGGTGTTGTGTAAAGGTAAGCACTACGGTCTCTAAAACCGTAGGTCTGAGTTCGAGTCTCAGCGCCCCTGCCAAAATAAACAGTAGTCTATGGATGCTGATGAAAAGGAAAATAATGATATGAAATATGTTCGATTCTATGGCGGCAACGGCTATTGCGGTTGTGATTATGAATATTACGAAAGCTTTGGTGATGATGTGCCTGAAAGCGAAATTGAAACTTATGCAACTGAGCTCGGTTATGAAAATGCCGAGGAGTATGAATATGTTGTGACTGGCTGGCATGAGGACTTTGAAACTAAGGACGACCGCCAGGAATATTATGAAGATGCTCTCAGCTATTGTGGCTGGGACTATTGTACAAAAGAAGAATTTGAAGAAAATACAAAGGAGTAAAAATGAAGAACTATAACTACAAGTATGTTGTTATCCCTGGCAAGAAGATTATTGCTATTTCCACTTACGCTGGCCGCACTGTGAAGGGTGTCGCGAAGTGCCATCCGAATGATGAGTTTGATGTTGAGTTTGGTAAGAAGCTCGCGGCCGCTCGATGCAACGAAAAGATTTCTTATAAGCGGTTGACTCGGGCGCTGAATAAGTATCGGGAAACGATTGATGAATCGCTTGCGTTAGATAAAAAGATAGTGCAGACGAGAGACTATGTGCTTGATGCGAGCGCGGCCCATGAAGAGGCACAGCGTGTTTTAATGGAGCTGGCATGAATTTTAAATCTTTTAAAGACGCTATCAACATTTTCTAGGATGATGACCGCGCGCAAGTCTACGTCGAGCAAGAACTCGGCAATGATGTATACCTCCAGACAGCTGTGACATGCGTGCGCAAAGAGATTGATGGCAATGGCACCACTTATATAATTGTAGGAACGAGGGCGACTGAGTCATAACCTATGACTCGGCCGCCTTCAACTTTTTCAAAAATTCCAATCTGAAAATTCGTCAAAAGATTAGAATTACGTGTACGAAAAGTCTACATAAAAACAAAAGATAAGGGAAATTACATTTTAAATTTAATATAGGCTTATGCGGTTGACCTCTCCAAAACCGCACCCAAGACTTCGTCTTGTGGTTCCGTTGCGGTTTTTTCGATGCGGTCCCGCGTTGTGGGCGCGCGCACAACGTCGCTCAACCGCTGGCGCAGCTTCGCAGCTGTCATCCGTTGCCAATGCGAGCGAGAACTTCGCAACGCGAAGTACCGCGAGCGCGAGCACCTTGCGCGAGAGCGCAAGTGTAGCGAGCACCGCTACGTTGAACGTATACGTATATACGTATACGTATATACGTAGAATATAGGGGGAAAGGTTTTGTCCCGACCATGGTCCCGCCATGGGGATGTATTTTTTGGGGTTTTGGTATAGTATCATGATGATCTCTGGCCACAAACCGCCACTTCTGTCAAATTTTCTACAATTTTCGGACGTACACGTCCTACGTATACGTATATACGTATATATAAGGGGAATTTTCGGAAAAATTTCCAAAAATTTGGGCCGCGCGCTGTCAAATTTTGCAGAAAATTCGAGAAATTTTCAAAAAATTCGGAAAAATTTTGCAAAAATTCGGGAAAATTCGGAAAAAATTTCAGAATTTTCATCTCAAACATTCGTCAAATTGCACAAAAAATCCGTGTTTCAGCTCCAAAAATTTTGGTATTTTGCCATACGTAAAAACTCTTGACAAAATTAAAAATTTATGTTATAATATATATAGAAAATAAAGAAAAGGAGAAATTAAAATGACTCAGAAAAACATCACTGACCAGCTTCGCTCCCGGTTTACCAGCGACCTCGCTGAGTTCCTCGCAGCCAAGTATGACGTGGATGTCTGCCAGACCGCGGCCGGCACCCTTATGATTCCTGCGGTCGATGACGCCGGCGACGATCGCTGGGTCAAGTTCAGCATCATCATCCCCAAGGAAGCCTCGGAAGAGGAAGGTACTGACGGCTACAGCCTGGCTCGTGAGTACAAGATTAAGTTGGACGCCGCAGCCGAGCGCAAGGCCAAGGCTGCCGAAAAGGCTGCCAAAGCTAAGGCAACTCCCGCCCCTGCGAATTCCTAAAAATTTAAAAATTCCTAGTCACTTAAAATTTGAAAAAACCTAAAATCTAGTGTATAATATATATAGAAAGTGAGAGAGAAAGAAAAAATAAACTCTCTCCACCAAAAAATAAATTAATTTAACGGGTCGCAACCTAATAGCGAGAAAAGGAGAAAAATATGACTACTCGTGAACTGTACACCGCTACCATTAAGTTTCTGACTGCCGATGGCTCCGATGAAGCTGTTGATCTGGCTGCCGAATTCGAGGCCGCCATCTCTAAGATGGACGCTCAGGGCGAGGCCCGGCGTGCCAAGCAGGCTGAGAAGGCTGCTGAGAAGCAGGCCGCCAAGGCTCCTATCCGTGATGCTCTGCTTGAGGTCATGGGTGATGCCGAGACCCCGAAGACTGCGTCCATGCTGATTGAGGACGCTGGCCTGGCCGAGAGCGTGAAGCCCGCTTCCGTTCCTTCCCTGATGCACCCGCTCGTCGAGGCTGGCATCGTTGGTAAGACTGAAGTGAAGATCCCCGGTAAGGGCACTCAGCGCGGTTACATCAAGCTGTAAGCGCGTTGCGCTTACTAAAGTAAAAGAAAGAGAGAAGAAGTTCGCTTCTTCTCTTCTTTTTTATATGCAGCTGCTGGTAAATTTTGGAAATCGCAGCTCAGACGCAGCTGCACAAAACGGAATCGCAGCTGCACAGCTGCTATATAAAATTTGCAATCCCAGCTGCAGCTGATTCGCAGCTGCCTGACGCAGCTGCTTTGTCAAAATTTGACAGGCGGAGCTGCCTCGTTTACATAACACCGCGTTATGTAAACCTAAAAGGTTACAAAATAGTTACAATTTGATTACAAAAGAGTAACAAATAATTGCAAAATGGTTACAAAGGTTAACCATAATAATGTTATGTAAACCTAAAGGTTTATATAAAATACCACTTGACAAGCGAGCTTGGAAGTGGTACAATAAAGGGGGAAAATTTGACGCGGCGGGGCGCCCGGGTATGAACTTCATCTAGTTAAAGTGTGCGCCCGGGCAATACTTTAACACACTAAAGTTATCGACCGGCCGCTCTCGCACTTCAATACGCTAAATTGCTAAATCGTTAAAGTGAATTCCTATAAAAAAAAGAGGGAATTTCTTCCCTCTTTCTGTTTGGAGTGGATTACTCCGCGTAGGAGTAGACTACGCGGCGAACCTTGTCCACCTTGACCTCAGACTTGGTAACGGAGTTGCCAAGCATGTGGCAAGCGGCGGACACCTGACCAGGAGTCACACCCACCGCGGACGCAATCTGGTCACGAGTGAACACCTCATTGGGATGCTCCTGGAGGAAGCCAAGGACGATGCCACGCCGAGACGCGGACTCCTTCTGCTCCTTGGTGGGAGTGGTCTTACGCTTCGCATTCTTCTCGTCCAACTTCTGGATGAGGGTGCGAGATGCGGCGTCCATGTCATCAGAGATGTGGGCGTCAAGAACGGTCTGGAAGTACTCACGAGTAGTCATAGTGGTTTCCTTTCTGCGCGTTTGCGCCTGATGTTGGTCATCACCCTTAGTTTGTCACCAGATTCTCATGCCTTTTAGTGACGGCAAGGCAGTTCGTGGAGATTTTCTTTTCTCTCTCACTTTCTGTATTAATTATAACACAGAATTTCGGATTTGTCAAGAGTTTTTTTGAGATTTTTTATTTTTTTCGTGAGTTGGGTTTGGGTTTTGTTCCCTTCCCCTCTTGACAATTACAGTATATACTTTTGGGTGTCCAATAAAAAGGACTTTCAAAATTAAAATTTGCTTTAACGCTTTAAATCGGTGAAGTGTGCGCCCGGGCGGAGACTTCGCCACGGTAAAGTAGTGAAGAGTTATTTTTCCGGTGCTTCCCATTTCAAAATAACGCTGTTAAAAGGATTAGTGCCTCTTTCCATTTTATCACCCCTTATAAATTTCTTCCAAGTCCCAAATGTCAGTGCCATCGGCCAACTGGTTCAGATAATAATTTGCTTCTTCATATCCGCCAAACTGGCAAAGGCAATCGTCGCGATTGTGGGCGGCATAACAAAGCCAATCGTACGCGTTGGCATACGCAACTGCCGCGCTATAGTCCTTGCGTGCCTGTGCTTCACGCTCGCGGATAAGGAACAACATGGCGATAACTTTCATCGGATCATTCATTTTTATTCTCCTTTCAAATCTTCATAAGTCCATTTAGCTACATCATTCAGCAGAAAGTTTGCCAAAGTGGCGTATACATATTCAATTTCTGCATCACTCAACTCTGGAAAATTTTCACATTTTTCAGTGATATTACATTTAAGTTCTGCGACAAAATGAGAAAGTTTTCTCTGCCTTTCAGTTCTAAACATTTTTATCTCCTTTCTTTTTCTGTATACAATATACCATATGGGAAGCCATTTGTAAAGATGGAATGTTGCACAAAATTTGGCCTTATCTTTTGTACAAAATGCCGAGTCCGCCCGGGCGAGAACTTCAACACACTAAAGTTATCGGCCGGCCGCCCCGCGCTTCAATACGCTAAATCGTTAAAGTGAATTCCTATAAAAAAAGAGGGAATTTCTTCCCTCTCTGGTTTGGAGTGGATTACTTTGATTAGTCCTCTTGATAGGGGGTCTGATGGTCAAACTTATAGTGCCGTTGCCATTGAAAGCTACGCCCACAGGCCATGCAGTGACCGACATAGTATTCAATGATTTCGTCTCTGCCGTGGTCAGTGTCAAAACAATCATCTTCTTCAATGTCGCCATTATGGCAAACAGGGCATTCATAATCAGTCATTTTTTTATCTCCTTTCCTTTTGTAATTATAGTATATCACAAGATTTCTATTTTGTCAACTGTTTTTCAAAAGTTATTTTTTTCACAAAGTGCCCGGCCACGGAACTTCACCACGCTAAATCGTTAAAGCACAAAAGCAAAAAAAGGAAAGGGGATTACTCCCCCTTCTTGGCGGCCTTGGCTTCCGCCTTGGCCTTCTTCTCGGCAGTGGCACGCTCACGCTCGGCGCGCTTCTCCGCCTGCTCGGCGCACTTGGACACGTAGTCCTCACGCTCCTGCATGCACTCATCATAATCCTTCTTGACGACCTTGACGACGACCTCAAGGACGCCCTCCTCGCCATCCTCAACGATGGGGAGATTGCAGATGTTGGAAGCCACAAGGGCCACGTCCTCATCCTTGGACGCAAGGAACTCCATGATGGACTTGATGTACCGCTCACGCGCGGCATTGGCGATGGAAAGCTTCATTTGTTTTTGCTCCTTTCTTTATTGTGGTTACATTATACCACACTTTTTTAGATTTGTCAAGGGGTTTCTCAAATTTCTTTGAAAAATTTTTTCGAGCATTTCCCAAGGAAAGCATATTTTAGTATTATAGGCCAAGCCTACATCGCCCCTTGACACTTATTATTATAGCAGATTCTCACCAAAAGTCAATAGGGAAGTTTGGCAAGTTTTTAACAATCGGCGCACCCGGGCGCGAAACTTCACCGCATTAAAGCGGTGAAGAGTGATTACTTTTTGTATTACCAGAGATAACCTTTTTCTGCGGTCATGTACGCAAGACAATAACTGAAAATATCCTTTTCAATCATGCAATCCGCAAGTCCTGTATGCTCCTCAACAAAGTCGTTGTCAGAGTTCAGAAAACGGTAGATAACCTCGGCAGTATAACGGTTTTCCTTCCGAAAAGTGACGTAATCGTTAGCAAGGCAGAAAGCACGATATTCCGCATTGTTCTTAAAAGTGTTCCTTGCCATCTTCAAAGTATCAATAACCTTGATACCATAAGGGAAGAAGTACCGATATTTGGAAGTGGTCTGATAACGCTTTGTATTATTCAACGCTTCGTAATCAAAACGCGCGTTATGGGCAACAATCGCCTTAATGCCCCAATCACGGCAAACACGCCGAAAAATCTTCTCGATAGAACGAAAAGTCTTAAGAGTACGATAACCATTAGTAATATCGTCCCAATACTGCGGGATTTTGTCGGCAAAGTATGCGCTTGCCATCAAGTCATTGTCACAAAAAATATCGGCATTGACGAAACTATAACTTGCATACGCTTTGCCGTTCTCATCAATGACGGAGAAGCCCAAGTCATAAACAAGGGGGCACTCAATATCGTTAGTAGTCTCGCAATCCAGAATCATGTAGTACATTTTTTTAGTTCCTTTCTCAATTTCTGTATATAATATACCACAAAGAAATGAGAATTGCAAGTGGTAATATTGCACAAATTTTTAATGTTGTTTTTGTGCAATTTTCCGGCGGACGCCCGGTACGGACTTTAATTAGTTAAAGTATGCACCCGGGTGCGAATCCTACTTATTCAGTAGGATTTACATCGTATAGGTCATTATCATCGGGGACTTCCCAATGACAATAAGTATCTTCAAACATCCTCTGCCAGTATTCCATTTAATTTGCCTCCTTTTCTTTTGGTGCTTTTATTATAGCACAGTTATTCCGATGTGTCAATACCCATGGTTTTATTTTCCGCAATGACTTTATCAATCATCTTTTGGGAGGGCAGTCCCCAACAGATGGTGTATTTGCCG
>Ga0247610_10005717_pt1 | contig 13052 bp, 15 predicted proteins | sample 174DNAGHGhighgp2_FD_193483 | JGI IMG/M metagenome (GOLD analysis project Ga0247610, IMG submission 193483) | Sheep rumen microbial communities from Palmerston North, Manawatu-Wanganui, New Zealand - 1742 DNA GHGhigh gp2 | ecosystem: Host-associated > Mammals > Digestive system > Stomach > Rumen...
AAAGATGGTTCAGCAATCCGTATAAACTGGGATGGAAAAAATTTCCATTCTATCAATTTCTGGCAGTATTGGAACTATAATAAAGATCCAATGCGTGAAATCAAGACTAAAGATTTAGGTCCTGGTGATAGCCAATTTACTAGATTGTTGCCAGAAATTGCTGACATTATCTTAAATGACAATTCATTTGATAAGCCTGAAGATGATGATGATTTTGAGGAAGAAGAAAACAATTTAACTGAAGCACATAAGATTGAATATAATGGTGAAATCTACAATGGCAAGCAAGAACTTGCTAGACAAATGTATAACAATGATAAAACCTTAGAAGAAATCAAGCGTGCTACTGGATTGTCAGGTTCTGACATTAAAGTCATTATTGCTACACATATAAAGAATTTAGGTGGTTCTGTTTCAGAGGTTGCTGAAGCATTGAATGTATCTAATCAGGAAGCAAGAGAACTTTGTGGTCAGTTCGTGGATGAAGAATCATTTGAATATAATCCAGCAATTACAATTAGTGGTGGTTTGAAAGAAACTGTAACTCCAACAAAACAACTAAAATCTACACAAGCATTATTGGAAGACATTAAATATGCTGACCCAGATCTAGTATTTGATGAAATTTCTGATTTCGTTACTTTGACTGCAAAGGGATTACTCCCATCATTGTTAATTACTGGCCAGAATGGTATTGGTAAAGTCTACAATATAGATAAAGTTCTAGACCAGTTTGGAAAGAAACAAGATACCTGGACAAAAATAACAGGCAAGACAACTACTGAATCCATCTATGAAACTCTATGGAAAAATAACGATAAGATTGTTGTGTTTGAAAATTGCGACAATATATTTAAAGACCCAGATTCCATTGTACTTATAAATAAGCTATTTGAAGATAGTGAATCAAGGGACCTTTCCATTGGAACACAGAAAGATGGTTTCGTATATGCAACAGACTTAGATAACAATACAGATATTGAAGATAGAGTAAATGAATGGTCTGCAGCTCACGATAAAGATGGTTTACCTGACCATTTCTTGTTTGAAGGTCAAGCAATATTAATTACAAATATGGATAAAGCTGAACTATATAAGAAAGATGAAGAATTACTCAACAAATGCACATCTATTGACATTGTAACAAGTGCTCAAGATGAAATAAAGAGAATGGAAACTATTCTCCCAAATATCAAAATCTATAAAGCACTTAGTAATAATGGTAGTTCTAGCAAGGACATTACTGATGAATCTCTAAAACAAGAAGTATTCAATTTCATTAAGTCTGATGAATTCTTGAAAAATCCTAAGGTTCGTGGAAAATCCATTACTGTTAGGACATTGAATGATGTTTATAAACTTAAATGGATTGGATTTGAAAATTGGAAAGACCGAGCATTTGCTAGTGTTTAATACAAAATATGGGAACTCAATTAAGAGTTCCCATTTTTCACGGCATGCAGGAAGTTCTTACTTAATCTTCGTTTTGCTAAATAGACGATATGCCTTAGTCCAGATTTCCTTATCTACACCGGTCGCAGCATAGTCAAACTTACCAGTCCTCGGCGGAATGACATTTGTGGGCAATTTCTTCCCATAAGCATTCAATACCTTCTTCTGTTCTTCCTGTGTCAACTTTGACATATCAAAACCGGTAAACTTATCACCAGTATCGTGTACAACGATAATCTTCCTGGTGGTTGTTTCGCCATTTTCTTTCTTGTATGTGAAACTAATTTCCATAGTTTATCTCCTTAATTTAAAGGCTTCTTTTCAAATTCCATTAAATGATTGACGATTTTGTCAGCCATATCAGGACTGATTTCAAAATTCGTGTATTTTTCAACCATAGAAGAACAGAAATTGTAATTATTTACTTCAATACCCTGAGCCAAATCACCATACTTACCATACTTGTAATGGATAGCAAACGATTTTCCAGTAGGACTTGTTAGCCAGAAACCCCTTCCATTATCAATACGATAGAACTTCCAGCCAAGTTTATTGTTATTCAGCATAAAATGCACCAAGACCTGTTTCATGGCATTAATGCAGAAAGCGTGGTTTTCAAAATGTTCCACTGCATATTCAAAGGTTTTGGCTTCTTCATCAAATTCTTTCATATATAAACCTCTTGGTTTGTTGTTGTTTTCTATGAAATAATATAGAATTTAAACACAGGAATGTCAATAAGTTTAACTCAAAACTTTGTAAAAGATGATTTACATTTCTAACACATAGTAATATCTGACTTTGTAACATGTATGTAATAGTATATAATATAATAATTTAAAAGTAACAATAATATATTAATATATTAATATAGAGATAAGTATATGATTAAACTTTTATAAATATAGATATGGAGGAACAATGCAATTGACTGAAGCTAGAGATATCTTACATAAGAATGGCTATGAACTCATAGATGAAGGGTTTTTTAGTGATAAGTATACTAGATATAAGAATGCTGTTTTAGATGGTCTAAAAGAATATAAGATTGATATAGAAAGCAATCTAAAAGAAATAGAAGAATGGATTAAGGATTTCTTCTTGGATAATATGTCATATTGGGATTGTGTGGTTGCTTTAAAAGACAATTTCTAGCAGTTCACGAAAAACTCTATAATCTTTGAAAGTATTGCCAAATTGGTGATACTTTTCTATTATTACAGCGATATGTTCTATTTAATCATAAATATATAATGAAGTTGGACTAACAAGAGGTAAGTAAATGAAAAAATTATTGTTTTTTATTAGTCTATTGACCAGTTTTGCAATTGGTGCAGATGTAGAGCCATTCGTATTTGAGAATGTGGCTTCAGACCATGACTCACAACAAGCTGAATTTGACTATATGCTCAAATATAAGCTGTTTGGTAAAGATTACATGACTATTGGTAATGGTGTAGTCATACCTGATAAATCTGGCTGGAATGGTACTGCTGGTAGTTTATCTGCTAATGCTAGATTGCATTTGGGCGGTGCTACTATTGTAGGCGAAAATATCAATATGAATGGAACAGATGGTAGTTTCATTACAGGTCCTATTAGAGCAAATACTATTACCGTTAGTGATAGAGATACTTTAAATGGTTATGTTTGTGCTAATTCAATTGATAGTAAGGCTGTAATGCTTGGAACAATTACTGATGATTGTTCCGTTGTTCCTGAAGCACCATTAAATCTTACAATGCCTGTTGTTGATTGGGATAATTTAGGTCAAGATACAATTTTATCAAACATTGAAATATTGAATAATAACCTGGAAGCAACTATCTATGTTCCAGATGGTGATGGAACTTATGATATTTTGATTGATGTTATTCATTTATGTAAACCAACAAATTCAAGTGGTTCTTTTGATGGTTGTAAACTTTATGTAAATATGCCAGATGGTGGCCGTCTAACTAGAATATTTGTTAAAGACTTAGTCATAGGAAACCATACAACAATACAGGTAGTTTATAGAACAGAAAAAGGGAATGAAATCCAAGCTCAAGATAAGTATCGTGGAAATTTAATGTTCTATACCGATAACGATATTACATTTGAAAGAACCGATGATGTACCAATTCAGGGTACTTTCATTACTACAAAGAAAATATATCTTGCATGTAATCTAGATTTTGCGGGACAATTATTAGGTAATCAACTTGAAATTGGCGACCAAATGAAAGGTGAAAATTTCCGTTTCGTTCCTTTTGACCCACCTATAATTGACATTCCTGAACTTGATAAAGATGGTGGTCTTAGAGAAAATGACTCAACAGTAGTAATTCCAATTTCTCTTGATACTGCTGGTTCAGTTGATGTATTCTTTAGTTATTGCTTTGATTTGAAAAATGGTGTAGATTCTAGTGATTTCAATTATGAATTAACTGATTTCCCTGTATGTGGAATTTCTACAAAGACCGTTGTAATTCCTGAAGGTAGTCTTACACCATATGAACCAATTACTATCAATGTTAAAGTTGATACTTTGACTGAATTAAATGATTATTTGGTATTGAAAATCAATATTGAAAGTGGTGCTATATTACCAAACAATAAGACTGATGGTGAACTAAAGATTAAGATTGTTGATTCTAATCGTTCTCCATTGGCATTTGATACAACCGCTGTGTATAGATTTGATGAAAATAAACTTGGTTTTGTTGATACAATAAAGACATTAAACAAGACTAATACAACTAGATTTGTATTGAATTCAAGTTATACAGATAGATATACATTGGATTCAATTACAGGTGTATTGACACTTGTTTCTAATCCATTGGATTATGAACTTTCAATAATTGACACCATTAAAGTTACTCTATTAGATACAGGTAATGTTTCTATTACTCGTAATATTCCTATATCTGTAAATGATGTTAATGAAGCACCATTATTGAATGATACCACATTATACTTAAGTGAAAATCTACCTATACCTTCAATTATTGGATATTTGAAAGCATCTGATGAAGATATAAGAAGTGAATTTAGAAATAATATCTATAAGATTGTTGCTGGTGATACTAATACATTTAAAGTTGATAAAACAACTGGCCGCATTACTGCTTCCAAGATATTCAACTATGAAAGTGATGATTCTGTCTATACATTGAAAGTGAAAGTAATGGATGAGACAGATACAACATTATGCGATAGTGCAACAATAACAATTAAGATTTCTGATACAAATGAAGGTCCTAGATTTGCTACTGATGATACAACATTATTCGTAAATGAAAATGAACCTGCTGGTATAATTGGTAGTATTCCTGCAATTGATGAAGATGGTGATTCCATTAAATATGAGATTGTTGGTAATGTTCCATTTACAGTAGATTCTGTCGGTAATATTAGTTCAACTAGACCATTTGACTATGAAACAGAAACTGGTATTCAATTCAAACTTGTTGCTAGTGATGGCACAATTACTGATACTGTTAAGGTAAATGTAAAAATTAAGAATGTAAATGAAGAATGTAATGTTAATGACATTACATTTAGCATTGACGAAAATAAGACTGGAAAAATTGGAAATGTAAATGCTACTGATAAGGATAAAGATACCTTATTTGGTACTATTTCATATTCAATTAGTGATACCGCCAATTATAAGATTGATAAGGATGGTAATGTATTCGTTAAAACCGAATTTAACTATGAAGACAAACAATTTGATACATTGAAAGTCTATATTACAGATGGAACATTTAAAGATACTGCCACCATTGTTATCAAGGTAAACAATATACCTGAAGACATTACATTGACTGCAAACATTGATAAAGTTGATGAAAATGTTGAAATAGGAACACCTGTTGGTGTTATTAAAGGTGTTGATGGTGATAGCACTGTTGTTAGTTATGAAATAGTTAATACCAATGAATTTAGGATTGACCCAACAACTGGTGTTATAATGACTAATTCAAATATTGACTATGAAACAAAGAATGAATATACTGTAATTGTTAGAGCAACATCAACTGATAGTTCTAGTAAAGATACAACTATTACAATACAAGTAAATAATATTAATGAACCACTTACCGTAAGAGATACAACTTTCACAATACCTGAAGATTCTACTGGAATTTTAGGAAAGATTGATGGAGTTGACGAGGATGGAGACGATATTAAATATAATATCAGCGATAGCAGCAATTACATTATTGATGATAATGGTGTTCTATCTATAAAAGAACCATTTGACTATGAAAAGCAACAATTTGATACATTGTATGTTTATGCTACTGATGGTGAATTTACTGATACGGCCATTGTAATTATAAACATTGAAAATGTAAATGAAAGACCTATTCTGCAACCAAATGATTCATTGAATGTTGAAGAAAACTGTGATACTTGTGCTGTTGGTGTAATAACAGCAATAGACCCAGATATAGATGATAAGATTATCTATGAAGTAATTGAACCAGGTTTCACAATAGATTCTACTGGAACATTGAAGACTACTGAACCATTTGACTATGAAACAACAAAAGAAATTATTATAACTGTTGTTGCTAAAGATACAAGTGGTGCTAGTGATACACTGAAATATACAGTGACGATTGAAGATGTGAATGAACCAGTCCATGTTCAAGATACAACTTGCACAATTAAAGAAAACTATACCGGCGATGTATGTAAGATACCTGCCAAAGATGATGATGGTCTTCCACCAAAATACATTGTGACTGATACAACTAATTATTCTATTGACTCAACAGGTCAACTTATAATAAAAAATCCAATAGATTTTGAAAACAAGCCAGTTGATACTGTTACTGTGATTGTTACTGATGGTGTGTTCTATGATACTGCTCAGGTTATCGTTAAAATAGAAGATGTTCCTGAACATACTGAAATAACTGAGGTTGATGACAAACCAAAACAAGATACAATTAAGACAAATGACACAGACCATAAGATTGAATGGCAAATCTGTGAAGATAATAAATGTATTTTGGATAGCATAGATGTTAAAGTTCATAAAGATACAACAATTCGTGTATGTAATGTAAAGAAAACTTCCTGTGATGAAGTGGTTATCCTATTCAATGATGCTCCACCTGTTGTAACATTGACAAATGCAAAATCTACTGATACTTGGATTGACTACATTACTATTGAAGAACAGAAAGATGATAAAATCTATGTAAATAAGAAAGAAAATCCAATTACTGTGACTGTTAAAGATACTGTTAGAAATACAACTAAAACATTTGATATTACAGTAAAGTTGGATACATTGGCTTCTAAAGATATTAAACTAAAAGAATACAACTATGTCATTGACGAAATGAAAGCAACCATTACACCAATAGGAGATAATAAGGCTGAAATGGTTGAAATAATAGATGACAATGGCACAAAAATCACAATAAAGAAAATTGTTGATTTGAATACTAAAGAACCAATAGATTCAATTCAAACTGTATCTTATACGAAGACCATAAATGGTAAAGATGTTGTAATATCATATAAGACCGATAATATGACCGGAACTAAATTGACTGACTATACCGTTTCATATATGATTGATTCTTGCACCAGTGTTTCTTATACAATGAACGATAAGAAACAGATTGTAAAGAATGAAGAAGGAAATATTGGATATACGATATCTTATGATTACATTGATGATTTCGGTAATAAAGCAACTGCTAGTGTAGATATTGTTTACGATGATATTCCTCCAAAGGTTGAAATACTATCACCTGTAAAGGGAGAAACATTCAACACTAATGCTGTTGCTGTAAAATGGACTGTAAATGGTGAAGTACAAGATACATTGACACTACAAAGACTTGAAAAAGGTTCTAATTTTATTATTCGTAGATATGTGGATAAAGCTGGTAATGAAGCTTGCGACACAGTTAGAATAATTATGAAGGAAGCCAAAGATATTGATGTTTCAATTATACACCCTGTAACTGAAATAAATCAAGATAAAGTTGACCAGTATTATGCTAATGGTAATGAATACAATCCAAAGAAACCATTTACTATAAAGATTGCAGATCCAAAATCTGATTCTATTCCTGAACCTATTGGTGTTGGATTTAAGATTGACATTGCATTACCAAGTGTATCTGCAACAGGAGGTCTTGCATCATTGAATGACCTGGTGAAGAATGGTCAGATACCTGTAGATGATAAAGGAAATATCGTTGGAGCCAGTACGAAAGGAATTCCTGTTGACAAATATGTTGAAGAACATTGTACTGCAGAATTCCAGGAAGACTACCATACAAAAGGATTTAACATTCCATTGTATGATGTAAAGTATCAACTCCATCTATGGGTATGGACTACAACTGCTGGCTATGTAAATGATTTCATTGTGGAATATACCTTAAATGACGAGGATGAGGCCTCTGAGGCCGGAACTGTGCAAATGGTTATAGATTGGTTGGCTGATAAGAATGGCGCTGTAAACGCAAGCAATGGCAAGCAATTAGGTACCTCTAGTTATATCACTAAACTATATTCTAAATCTATTGCAAAGCATCGTTGCGATTACAAGGAACAGGTCAAGGGTGAAAAAACCGTAAAGAAGACCGAAACAACTAAAATATTTGGTTATAAGAGACCAAAGAAATAACTGAAAGTTCAAATAAAAACAAAAAACATAAAGGTGCTGCATAGCACCTTTTTTATTTGTAAATTTTATTTTACCAAACAAAACATATACAACATAATCACAATTTAACAAGGAGATAAACTATGTTGAAGAAGAATAGTTTTGTATTGAATAAGAATGACCATTCCACCACATACATGATTACAACTGATACTATTCAGACTCGTAATCGCCGTCAGGTAAGATCCACCCAGGTTAGAAGCCACATCAATACTCGTGTAGCGGAATCGCATCTTATTCCACTCAGTGAAGACGAAGCAATTATTACGATGGCTGCTGAACAAATAATTCGTAATAAGAAGGCTATGACTGCAAAAGAAAAGTCCATTGTTTCTATGGCTCGTTCCATTAAGGAGAATTATCTTTAATATGAATACATGGCGTATTACGAAGTATCGTTGTGACAGTGAAGGTATTCCATACGGTGATACAATTCAGTCACTCTGCTATACAAAGGAACTAATGGAAAGCTACAAAAATCCAAAGTTCGTTGTACAGATTGAAGAAGAAGTTGAATTGAATGTATGGAAAGTAATCTGGACTAGAGGTGAATATGAGAGCGACAGGTAATAAGGTATTTCTTGAACAAGAAGAATATAAATCTTCTAGTGGAATTATAACACCACTTAAAGATCAAGGTATGGCCGTATTTAAGGTTGCTGCGGTTGGTCCTGGTGAATGGAATGTATTTACCGGTGAACTAATACCACCATCTGTAAAGGTTGGTGATAGAGTAATTGCCGATATTGTTACATCACCTGAAATTACCATTTTAAAGGGTATTAAGAAGACCAAGTATCGTATAATTCCTGATAGCCAAATTATAATGATTCTTGATTCAGATGAAGTTGTCCAGTAAGGAGTATCCATGAAATTATTAGATGACAAGATGTTGTTGAAAAGTCTAATGGATAGGACTGCTGGTGGCTTATATATTCCTGGTATGGTAAATATTGCTTATTCTCTATTTGAAATAGTTGACATTGGCGAAGGACACTATGATAAGCGAATTGGTAGAACAAAACCACTTCCTTATGGTTTAAAAGTTGGTGATAGAGTCCTAGTTAATGTTGGTGTATGTAAAGCCGTTAAAATCAATGGCGAAAAATACTATACTTGTCCAAATGCTGAAGAAGCAATATTGATACTAGATGATGACGAAAAGATAGTCTAATTGTATTGGAGAAAATAGAATATGACAAAGAAAATAGCGGCTATAACAATAAGTTTATTTGTACTATATTCTTATTTTCTCTGTGCAGTTGGTTTATTTGGTGAAACCGTACAGAACTATTCCTTATTTTATGGCTTAATTGCTTTAAAATATGGTTTAGTTCTTATTGGTTTTGCTGCTGTTATATTCTTACCATATAGAATACATAAAGCATTACTTCAACGTGCAGAAGAAAAATATCAGCGTGAATCTAATAAAAAGATTATGGATGCAGCTGAAAGAGAAAAACAAAAACAAGCACAAATATTACAAGAATACATTAAACAAGAGGATGCAATTTAAAATGGCACAGACTTTAGAAGAAGAAGTCAATACACCTTCACACTACCGTTCACATGAAAGTGGTATTGAAGCAATAGATATTACAAGATACCTTATTGGTGATTTATCAAATGCTTGGAAATATGCCATGCGTTATGAAGATAAAAATACACCAAAGAAGGACATTCTTAAACTTTGCTGGTATCTAAATGATTTCCATACAAATTTCATTGATGATAATAATGAATGTATAGTTAATCTCAGTGTTTCAGATGATGTGCAGAAAAGAATGTTGAAGGTAATTGAAACGGAACCAGTATATGTAATTAAGCAAGCATTTATTCAGATACTAAATGTAATTCGTGAAAATGGTTTGCTAGTTCCTGCTGATTGGTTTACTACAATTGACAATTTAAAAGCATACGCAGAAACTTTAAATTAAATTCAAATATTGACAATAATTCAAATATTGTTATTATTTGTAAATAAAATTTTACAATTAAATCTCTTTATGAGAAGGAAACATAAAAATGGATAAACTGACTATTACAAGTACAAAGATTCTCCCTATTGAAAATGGCATTGGTGGTTGTGTTGCTATTGCACAAATGACCCTTAATGATGCTTTTAAGTTGACGGGTATTAAACTCATTGAAAAGGATGGCAAGCGTAATGTTGTATATCCTCGTAATATGAGCAACAAGCAGAAGAAATCCTATTTCTTCCCTGTCAACAAGGAAACTGCAGCATTTATCAATGACAGACTTTGGGCTGACTACGATAATACTGAAACAACAAAGTAAGGAATATATGAGAAGGAAGAAACCATTGATTTCGCCTGCTCTCATTCCATCCAAAAAGAAGGAGATGCTTAAGATTATAAATGACCCCAACAAAATGAAGGAGGTCATGAATTTAGTCAAAGCATCTTCTAATCTTTTTGATAAAACTAAAACAATGAAAGCAACTACAATTCTAGATTGGCAGGAAAGATGTATTTCTATTTTACCTGAAGATATGGAAAATAAAGATGCCTTCATTGAAGCATTTAAAAACTTCATTGATACATACGGAGATAATAAAACTAATGAACATTCCGATGAATGATAAAAGCGTAACTTCAAATGAACTCGTTAGAACTATAATATGTTCTGTATTAGAAGATGTTCAAAATAACTTTGATGATTATGCAGAGGTTTATATAAAAGACTTCGGCGATTATACTGAAACTGAGAAACTTTCAATAGAACAATGGAAATTCAAGATTTTCAAAAAACTAAATGAATTTTTAAAGAGAGACGAGTTAATTACAAATGATTAAGTTTGAAATTGGAAAAACATATAAAGACAACCAACGGATTTGATTATACATTTCTCGGTGTGAATGAAAATGATATTGGTTCCTTTAAATTTCGTAATGTGATACGAAAATACAAACTATTGATGTTTGCTGGTGTGCAAACGGCCGTAAATATGAATGGTCCTCTAATATACAGTGGTAAAAAAGACTTATATGACGAGGAAATTGATGGTATCATGTTAGAAAAAGTAGTTTTATTAAATAAAAATGGAGAATCTTATGTCAATGTATTTAAAAGACACCAAGAAGAAAAAGTCTGTTCCTAATAAGAAAGAACCTAAACGTCCAATTAAACCGATTAAAAAGGTTGATGCACCAAATGAAAATACTCCTTTGACGAATGAACAAATGGAAGCATTGCAAGATGGTGATAATGCTGCTATGGCTCAGCAACAAATTAATCCTATGGTTATTCCTGATTTCTTTAACAACATTCGTAATAACTACTATGTTGCTAATAAAATCATTTGGTTGGCCGGTTTCATTGAATGGAATATCGTAATGGAAGTTATGCGTAGACTTAATTTCTATGATGATGGTTCTAAAGACCCAATTACACTGTATATCGCTTCTCCTGGTGGTGAATGTGATGCTGGCTGGGCACTAATTGATATGATTGACAAAATCAAGAAACATGGTGTAGAAGTTAGAACGGTATGTGCTGGAAGTTGTTCTTCTATGGCTGCATTAATTCTATCTGCAGGCACCAAGGGTTCTCGTTATGCCTTCCCATCTTCTAGAATTATGATTCACCAAGCGGGCATTGAATTGACTGGTGGTAAACTTGATGATATTGCAAACACTACAAAGGAATTGCAATATTGGACTGATATTTCTGCAAAATATCTTTCCAAAATCACGAAGAGACCAGTTAAGGAAATTGAAAAAGAACTTTGTTATGATAACTATATGTCTGCCAATGAAGCAAAGAAATTTGGTATCATTGATAAAGTAGATGTATTTATGGCTTAATAATGATTTCTTTAGATGAGATAAAAGAAAAATTAATTGCTAGATATAACCTACAAGATTCTTCTTGTGGGTTTTCTGGCAGTGATTCTCAATTAACTGAATTTGACCAAATGTTACGAAAATATCCAGAAAAGGTCGCAGAGATTGAAGAACAGATTGGTAAAGGTGAAGATTTTCGCAGTTATTTCGTTGATAAGAATTCAGTTAAAGAACTCTTAAAATTGCATGAAGAAGATGTTGACACATTTTATCGTATTTTGCGAAAAGAAGAATTGTTTATAAATACTTGTCTTAAAACATTTGGATTGGATAATATAATTATTTCATTAAATCCTGATACTTTGCTTGAAAATTTTACTGATGATTATGATGACGAAGATGAAGATTTATAAATAATAAACATTATGGAATATAGTACAATGAATTTTCGTGATTTTATTAATCAAGGACAACCTCAAAAACTGGTTGAATCTGTTGAAGAAGAACCTGAATTGGAAGAAACAGTTGAACCAGAAGAAGAGCCTGAAGAAGAGGAAGAAATGTATCAGGAACCAATTAATAGAAGAGTGAATAGCGTTCCGCAATATGAAGAACCGGAAGATGATTACTATGAAGAAAATGAATATTATGAAGAACCTGTTCCACAAAGAAGACCTGTAAGACAAGTACCTAGACAAATGTCTAGACCACAATATAGGCCAACACCAAGACCTGTTACTCGCCCAGTTCAAAGACCTATGGCTAGACCTGGATATGCGATGCCAGAAGAACAATTTAGAAGACCTATCAATATTACTAAAAACCAATTAAAAGAAACTACTATTGAAGGTACTGCTAATTCGCTTACTGAAGCAATTAAAAGAAAAGTTGATACTGTATTCTATCGCTTTGGTATTCAAGGTTTGGAAAAATTGGATGAAAAGATTCTTGATACGATTGAAGAACTACAATATCCTGAACAAAAACAAGTCAAGAGGCCTGCAAGAGATATGAGAAGAGTTCCACAAAGAAAACAGTTCAAAAAACCAAAACCAATGCAACTAGAAGATATTACTCCAGTTCCAACATATGAACCTGAACCG
>Ga0247610_10005718_pt1 | contig 13051 bp, 29 predicted proteins | sample 174DNAGHGhighgp2_FD_193483 | JGI IMG/M metagenome (GOLD analysis project Ga0247610, IMG submission 193483) | Sheep rumen microbial communities from Palmerston North, Manawatu-Wanganui, New Zealand - 1742 DNA GHGhigh gp2 | ecosystem: Host-associated > Mammals > Digestive system > Stomach > Rumen...
CGGAATATAGATATAGCCTCGCATTTTGAACAAATAAATGCTTTTACAATTTGACCATATATCTCACCTTGTATTGCACTACTAATCCATTGCCCCATCTTCGGCTGTGATTTTTCCGAAGTACTCGGCAACATCTTGATACATTCCGTCAACAGTTCCTTGTACTTCTCAACGGTTCTTTCCTCGTCAAGTGCATTGTCGGCAAAGTCAAGCGTGTTAAGAACCTTTTGTCTGTCTATTGAGTCGCTCATAATCTCCTTTCCTGTGTTCTTCCTCACATATGTATTCTTTGATTGTTTTATAAAAAGGGCATTTACCTTGATACTCTGTGGTATCTCTTAACAGCCAGCATTGTGCTTTATGGTAAGCAAAGCATTCTTCATTGTAGCAACTATATTTGCCCATCACTCCTGCTCCATACCATCAGTAACAATCAATTCAATTTCTGCCTGTCCATTATCGATAACTTTTAATATCAACTTGCAACAATCACAAGAAAAGTAAAGGTTATCATACTGATGCCTTACAGACATCAATGCGGAACATTTCGGACACATTGGAACATTCTGTTGTATAATGTAATTCACTTTACCTCCTGCCACATATTCAATAATGCATCGTATTTTTCTTTGAGTTTCTTTCGTTCTCGTAACTTCGTGCTTCTGTCATACACAAATGCTCTGACATTTTCATACTCTGCACAATACCACATCATCAAAACCTTTTTATACAGGTCGTATTTTGTCTGTGGCTTTCTAACTCTCGGCATATCATTCCTCACCTCCGTACAGTTCAGAATCATAAGCCCATCCTGTCGGAAAATTAATGCTACTCCAATACTTTACAGCACCAAAGGTTTCACCATTTATGTCATGCCAACATTTATCGTTTTCATCCCACCATGCAACCAACACCATTTTGTTAGTTGTAAACACATTTACAGGGTCAGATATTCCCTGTTCATTAACAAACGGCTTTTCAATCTTTGCATCATGAATAATTGTATCTCTCATACTGTTCCTCCTTATAATCCACTAAAGTAATGTCCACCATACTGAAACATCGGTTCACCATATGCAGGATATCCGTCTGCACTGAACCATAATATCTTTTTAGTTTTATCCCAATCGCCCTCAATCCATGTTTCATTCCATCCATCAACAACCATTCCAAGTGCTTCATAACAATCTTCACTCGGTTGTATTCCCATGCGACCAACAGCAAATTGATTTGGTGCATAAATGATTTCTCCGACAGGTGCACTGAAACGCTCTGTCCTATTAAGCACTGTGATCATCACAAGAGCCTTGCCAACTGAATCCTCACCTTCTGCTTCTGCCATCGCAACATCAAGTAACAAGCACTGTTCTTCGTAAGTCAAATTTACAAAATCAGTATCACGCAACAATGGCAAATCAATCGGTACAAATTTTTCACCTTGGGTTTTTAAACACACATCGTTTACTCTTGTATTCTCAATGACAGGCGGTACTTCTACATATTCAATTTGATGTTCAGTTTCAACTACGACTTCGGGCGGTAATTCTCTTAATTGCATGGATTGTCTATGGGCTTTATACGAGCCAACACATGCGATAATTGTTGCAACGACAATTAAGAACGTTCCTGCGATTGTAATAAAGTGTTTCATTATTCCTCCGTGTAACAATCATCCATATTATCATCTGTAAGTTTTATGGACTTATGTTTTTTTAATTCCTCATAATCAATCCAATGTAAATGCTTATTATGCTCAACAGCAACTACAGGATTATTATTTCCTACTTTCAGCCACAACTCAAATGCTGAAATCTGATTGTCTTCAAGTCTGCTGATATTAAAAGAGCCTGCTACGCAGGTCTTACAATCTATTGCAAATGCTTCTCCGTTCTTCACAGCAATAATATCAAACGGCTGTGCTCCACGAGCATCGGGCACAATGAAATGTGCCCAATACCCATTTTTGGAGAGATACTCACAAACTTTATTTTCCCATTCAGTTCCAATTTGCTTATTGTTCATAATCAGAAAGGTAACTCCTCAATAAGACCATCGGGAACACTTAAGAATCCGTTGTTATCGGTAGCAGCACCACCATCGTTACCGCCATTGCCCTCTTTCCAAGGCGGAAGTTCATCCTGCTTATCTGCCTTAATGAAATAACCAACCTTTGCATTGACGTTACCGTTGTACTCTTCGTGCTTCACAGTGCATGCACCAACCTTACCAATCCAATGATTAGTGTCGAAGTCGCCCTCTTCAATATCCTTGAAAGAATCGAAAAACTGTGTAAGCATCCTGTTGGTGATCTCGGGCTTATCGGTCATGAAAGTGATGTAGTGATACAGGGTGACATTATATCCCGACACATCAAATTGCAGGACAAGCATGTCATTTCCCGACTTACTTACAGCCTTGTCCGCACTCTTAATTCTGATGCGATGCTTTCCCTCGGGGATAGCGGTAGTGAATCCTGTGTTTGCTTCTCTCTTAAATTCCCATGCCATGATATTTATTCCTCCTTATTATCTTTGTCATCGGCATTAACAATTATAACTTCAATCTCAACTTCAAGGTCTTCGTCATCTTTCTTGTTATCGTAGTGAGTCTTTGCTGTTGTTGCAAATGCCATTGCTTCATCAGCATTATCAAAGACAAAATTACGAAAACCAATTGAAACCCTGTATTTTATCATCCTGCCTCTCCTTTCTGTATGAATTCCTCAACCTTACAACCTTTACGCATATCAATCTGATTTTTAGCGTAAATGTTTTGAGTGGCTTCAAGCAACATTCCATGCTCACCGTCTTTGTTAATGGTTATCCATCCGACAACATCACATAGCCCACAAACATTGTCAACTATCTTATTTGCTATCTTCGGGATAATTCTCGAATACTGTGTGCCATCGATATTGGTAAACTGTTCAACGGTTTCCCATGCCGTCCATATAACATTGATACCCCACGATTTCATGTAACGCAGGCTGTTCACAAGTTTGAATTGCATATACTGATAATCAGCCATTGCAGGTACTCCCTTATTCTTACCCTGTGAACCGAGGTCTGAAAGAATACATCTTTCGAGTTCCGAGATATTATCAACAGCAACGGTCTTAATATTATTCTGTTTCAGCCACTCGGGTGTAATCTCTTTGAGCAGGTTACTCCAACTCTCAAAGGTCTTAATGTTATCAACCTCCTGCACAAAAATCTTTGAGGTGTCCTTTACAACTTCACCTTTGGCAAGTGTTCTTGTGATTGTTCTGTCCACATCAAGAACAAGTGTATTGCCCTCACTTCTTTCTGCGATCAGACCGATAGCCGTACTTTTGCCAACACCAGGCTTACAATACAGTAATGCGGTATACGGCAGATTAGTAGCCTCAATCTTCTTTAGGTCCATACTCTTTTTCCTCCTTTACATACTCAATGTATTCCTGTTCGGGGTCGTAATGTAAACACACAGAACTGTACTCGCATCTTCTACCCCACATATTGCAATGGCAGGTGTTCCGATAATAGTTGTTAGCATTATTCATCGTATATGCCATTCGGTATAACTCGCCTGCAAATTCATTTACTTCTTCATCAGTTCTTTCAATCTCAAACAGGCGGATTTTGCTATCGGTATCTTCGTCATACCATTCAACCATTCGCTTGAAAAATTCTTCATCCGTTTCATCTTTCTTCTGTCGGATACTTGGTTTTCTGCATACGGTATACCAAACCTTTCTATCTCCTGTCATAAGCATATAAGCAAGTATCTGCTCATCCCACAAAAGGTTGTATTCGTATTGCTCGGTTATTTCCTGCCCTGTCGATTTATGCTCAACGATATGTCCGTCATCTGCGATAGCATCAATGCAACCTACAAGTTTATCTCCTGTACCTAAATCGTACTCAAGCCACTTTTCTGCCTCTACCACATGAAACTTTGGAAAAATATACTTGTAATATGCCTCCGCCATTGCACGTTCTTTGGAATAATCAACGTAATCCCAATGATATTGATTTTTATTCAGTTCTTCAAGTAACTTATGATAATTGCTACCTGTTTCAAGTGCATCCGCTTTTTGTACAGGTTGTAAGCCCTCAATGTATTTAAGTTCGTACAACCGCCTGCAGGACTTAAAGGCTTTGATTTTGCTGATTGACAATCTCATTATTCCTACCTGCCTTTCAATCCAAAATTTCCTTTACAATCTGATTGAAAAGTACGTTGATTTTCTCAACCTTGTCCTTATCAATGCAATTATCGCATTTAGCGGTTTTCTGCTTGCAATCATCAGTATCTTTGTCATCTTTTGCAAAAGCAAAATTCATGACATCTTCAGTGCAAACGTGTTCAAAGAAATCAGCGCATTCCTCATCCATTTCCTCGGCAATACAACTGTGGATACTTTGAATCATGCAAGTTAAGTCGGATAAAATCTCGGCTATAGTTCCGCTCATTCCTGTGATTGTAGTTTTGCCATGATTTGTTTTAAGTTCAATCATTACTCATTATTCTCCTTTCCAATTACGGCTTCAATCTTTGCAAGGGTCAAAAGGCTTGGCTCCTGCAATCCATTTTCGATAGAGTATATAGTCTGCTTGGAAACTCCACATCTGTCAGCAAGTTCCTGTTGATTGATTATCTGCTCATATCGATACTTCTTAAGTCTCTCTGCTAAAGTTGCCATTGTTTAAACCTCCTTTCTATCTCTATTATACCATTTATAGTTTGACTATTCAATACTTTTTTATATATATTTTTATTTATTTTTACTTTTTAAATGTATAATTAAATAAAAATGTATAATTATAGGTGAAAAATAAAAAAGTTTTAGAAAAATAAAATTTCCTATGGGGGTTTTATAAAAAGGGTCAATATGTTACATTATAGTGCACCATTTTTAGTGCCCCTGCTTCAATAATCAGCAACAATTGCCGTCCATTGGTTAACTTCCTTGTCAATGTTTATAAGGCTGATAGTCTCACGCTTGATAATCTCAACATCCTCATCTGACAAACTTGTGGTATTTCCCTCATAATCATGATTAGCAAAAATGCAATTGCCCACAAGCATGGGCTGTAAATTTCGATCAAGAACGCTTGGAATAGGGTTATCCACAAACAAGCCTGCATCATCAACAAAGATATCAAACCTCTTATCTCCTACTTTCCTGTTTGCAATATCAAAGCACTCACACTTCAAATGCTCATAATAATCATTAAGGTTTTCAACCTCTGTCTCATATAAGCCGTTGCCGTCAATTACATCAAGTACAAGAACTCTCGCTTTTTGCATACTCATTCCTCCTCTTCAAGTCCAAGTGCCTTGTTAGCCATATCAATGTATTCCATGCAAACACAAAGCAGGTTATCGTAATCTCCCGACATTGCTCTCTTTCTCATTTCATCCTGCTTATCTCTTAAACCTGCCTGCCTCAGTGCATGGGCTGTATAGCCCATGACACTGAAAGCATTGCCATCACATCCAACAAGGGTAAATGCTCCCATTATGCAACCTCCACTTTCTCAAGACCTGCCTCGGTGTACTTGTAAAGATAATCGGACAGATAATCTTCAACTCCAAGTTCCGTTGAATTAACTATTTTAATCATATCTGATATGTTTTCAACAAAATCATCATCAATGTTTTCACATCCTATAGCGATAAGTTCGTGTACGCTACTCGGAATGATGAACACATCGCCTGCAAGTTCCTTAAGTGTATTTGACACTTCCGTATCAAGTATCATTGAAGCACCATTTGCTCCACTGTTGCTTGTGATTACCATGAGAGGGCAATCATCGGGGCAAGCATCACCAAGAATACTTCTCATCGGGATAAGTTCTCCCTTACCCTGTATATTCTTGATAGAAGCCTCATGAAGTTCCTGCTCGGTAATCCCAAGATACTCAAGATGTGGTTTTCTGATAGTAAAGCAACTTACTCCCTGCTCATCATGGTTTGCATCGACCTTATAGATGATTGAGATATCATCCGCAAAATTTCTATTCAGCACATCATCAAATCTCTTCTCATTTCTTGTAGTGTTTGCAAATACAGGATAAACATTTGCCAAGATATAATCCTTTGAGAAAATCTCCTGCATATTGAACTCGGGCTGTGCAGACAGGCTATTCTTGTAAGCATCAATGGTGTGAGCAAAAATCTTATCCTCATCCCATTCGGGGTTAAAATAGATTGTAGGTGCGAGGGTGCTTCCTACTTCCTTAATGGTGAAACCTGTGCGGATGACACCGTTATTCTTTTCAACCTCAACCTGCTCCACAGTAACATCCTTACCGACCTGCTCTGCAATTGCTTCCATAATTCTCATTTCAATGCTCATACTCAATCTCCTTTTCTGCCTCAAGGGCAATCATTAATTATATGCAATCCGCCTCATTGACGTAATTACCTTTGCCACTCTTGCCTACTACCCAAAATACAGGTAAACCCATAACCTGCCTCTGCCAACATGATACTGAAACTTCCTGCCCGTCAAGGTCATCCATAATTCTCATTGCATCCTCATCAATCATGTCAGCCTGTCCTGCTTTAGTCACACGGTCAATCATTCTCTGCTTACTGAATTTCATTCGATCACCCCCTTTTAAAAACCTTTCCTGCTGTATGTCCATCTAACATTAAGCATCTTAAATTTGATAATGTCCTTGACAACGGTTCTGATAACGCAAACGATATTCCTTTCAAGTGCGCCTGTCGTTAATGACATAAAATGATATCTCATAATCATGCCCCCCACTCTTCGATAGGTCTTTCAAGGTTCTCATCAGAGAACACTTCACAATAAACTCTCTCACCGTACTTACGGAACATACGATTACAATATCCTGCAATCCTGCCGTACTGCCAATAGCACTTGGCTTCATAAACCTCGCCTGTATCTCTATTAAAAACGTTGATGATGTAAAGTGTTCTTGATTTTCTCATGTCCTGCCCTCCTTAATGGGTTCTGATTATTACATGTTTCCGTATAAGTTGTACTCTTTCATGTTCTCATATAGGTAGTAATCATCTTCAATATAGAAACCGTCTACCTCATAATCATCGTTTGCATGTTCACACATGAAAATGTCGTTATCGGATGCGAGTGCCCAAAGTTTATTTTCTTTATCTCTTGTCCAACCCTCAGTGAACATTGTGTGGACTATTTCGAACATTTCCTTTAAAACCTGCTCTTTTGACATTGCCTTTTCCTCCTTATATTATAAGTTTACCACTTTTAGGCGGTTATGTCAATATTTTTTTTGATTATTTTTGATTATTTTTGTAAAAAAAATATCAGCCCTGCGGTTTGCAAGGCTGATACTTAACTTTATTAAATTGTATTAGTCAATTTTCGCATAACTCCGTCATATAATCTCGGACTAATTATTTTAAGTGTATCCATAACTTCGTCCATGATATTAACAACTTCGTTAAGGTTTAATCCAACTACAGCCTGTCTGAATTCCGATTCATTCTCTTCATGTGCGACTACCTCATTCATGTGCTGTTCCTCCGATTTAGTTGAATAATACATAGGCTCAACCTCCTGTTTTGCAGGGAACATCTTGTCACGAATGATGTAAAAAGACGCTAATTTCAGACAGGTACTTGCATTAGGATTTCTCTGACCCTCGCACTCGGCAATGGCTTCTGCCAAATCATGTTCAGTTATCACAGAAGCCACCTCCTTTACATTTCGGACATCAGTTCACGGAGTTTCTGTTTGGCTCTCTCATTGGGCGCACTCTGCATAAGTTCCTCAACTTCCATACGGAAATCATCTTCTGCCATGCTGTATCCATACTCACGAGAATACCTGCCCATAGAATCTCTCCTTGCATTACGTCCTCTGCCACGAGCATAAGATGCATTTGAGCGACCATCGTCACGATTAACGTCTCTGCCATCACGAGCATAAACGTAAGAACCGCCTGCCATGCTGTATTCTTCATCTTCTATCATTTCATCGGATTTAAGAAGATTTTTCTTGAAATGTGCAAGCATATCACCGTACTGCACTTCCTGCATTGACAGTTTTCCGCCTTTTTCTGTCTTACGCTCAAGTTCTTCAAGTTCATCGCAGATATATTCTATCAACTTGTGCATAATCTACCTCCTTTTCATGCTATTCTTGTGATACTCAGACTACCATCAATTACATTGATGATAGGTGTGGGAACTACAGTAGGGTCATTAACAGTTCCATTGACATATTCAACAGATACAGTGAAGCAACATCCACGAGGGACATCCACTACAGCCCTACTTGTTACATTCCCATACTCATCTACTTCTGCAGGAGTAAAGATACTCCTACTGCCAATACGCTCTTCACCCGATACAACTATTGCTGTTGCAATCGGAGTAATGTCACCACCATCGGGAATTGCGATATTGCCTGTAAACTCGACTTCGTATCTTGCAAAGCATGATGTAGGATTATTGACTATACCACGCAGAACAAAAATTCCTGTGCCATTCTGATGAAATACATATCCCTTATTGCACCGAATAGAATCAATGAACGGAATTGCAGAATTGAGTGCAACTGACTCAACTGAATCTCTTGTTAAATATTCTGCCATAGCCATAACCTCCTATCAGAAACTACCGCATCCACAACCGCATCCGCTGTTGTTGTTAGGGCATGTGAATATGGGAGTTCTGCCGTAAACAGGAGTGCTGGGCACAGGACAACTTGAAAGTCTGTTGTAGAGTTGGTCTACCTCGTTTGAGAATCCCTGTGAGATAAATGCATTCTGTGCTGTCTGTGACTCACGAAGAGTTGCCATATTCAGTTGGGTACGAAGATTGTCATTTTCTCTCTTGTAGCCATCGAGTTCAAGTGCACAAAGTTTGTCAAGGATAGCCTGTGTTCCACGGTTCTGTGAATCGATGATATCCCTTGTGTTATTTGCATCAGCAAATCTTGTAGCATTGCCCTCATTCTGAATGATGTTCTGAGTCTGACAAGTAGCGAGCCTGTTGTCACAGCAACACTGTGCAAGTTGACTCTGCACTCCGCTGAATCCCTGTGCCATTGCGGTCTGTCCTGCGAATGCGGTCTGCATGTTTGCCATCTGTCTTGCATTAGCACCCTGCTCAACACCTGCAAAGCCATTTGCAAGAGCCATCTGCATATCGCCACAGCATCCACAAAGTTGAGTGGAAAGGCTTGCAATGCTATCACGGATGGAAGTGACATTATCGTTGATCATTTGGTCTCTGAATCCGTTATTGGTATTCTGCATGATGTTCTGCTGACCATTTGCGAGCCAAGGATATTCAGCGCCGTATCCGCCACCGAATCCTCCATTTCCGCCCCATCCGTTATTTCCCCATCCGAGGAGCAGGAGCAGGATAATCCAAGCCCAATCACCACCGAATCCGTTGCCGAATCCACCATTGCCACCACCCATGTACGCAGGTGCTACAGGCATGTAGAATCCGTTGCCATTGCTTTCATCTGTTAAAGCCATAATTTACCTCCTATAAATTTTGTAGGTTAGGAATCTCACTCGTACGCTGTGAAATCCGTATATATAAAAGCACGTCTGCTTTTATTTCTTTTCTATAAGTTGCTGAACCAAAGGATTATTTCTCATGTTCATCGCTTGGTTAACCTGTTCTTGTGATACCTGCCCCGAATTAATCAAGTGCTGAATTATAGCATTTGGGTCATTTAAGTTAACATTTTGAGGAATATTAAATCTTTGAGCCAATACTTGCATTGGATTTTGCCTTAACTGTTGGTATAACCATAAAATGTTATTAGGCATCTTCCTCTACCTCCTTTTTAGGTTTGCTTTTTGACTTTTCACTTATTAACGCAACCTTTTCTCTGAGGTCCTCGATTTGCCCTCTGAGATCCTCTATTTCAGCCTTTAATTCGTCATACGATAATTTGTTCGGCTCTTCTTTTTGAGGCTCATTTTGGGCTACAGTAGGCTCTTCCTTGACCAATCTGTATTTCTCAAATACAGGATTATCAAATTGAGACAGACCCATAGTTTTCACATAAATATAGGGTGCATGCTCATCCTTGAAATTCACACTGTTGCCATAACCAACAGGAAAATTTCTTGCAAAATCTTCATTCGGTGCTGACACAAATCCACCATTTTGAATCTGTGGTGAAACTTGAGAAATTGGTGGATTTTGTGGTGCAGGCGCCTGTTGATTGTTCTGAAAATAATTAGGCTGATACATTTGCTGATATGGGCTGTAATAATTTGGCATTGCTTACTCCTTTCTGAACCATACATAAATCGGTATCTCCGATGAACTATTCCAACTGTCAAAAAGATTTCCGTCAACGACAGTGGCTGTATGACCACCAAAACCTAATACAAAAGTGCCAATCGGATTATCCCTGCAGAAATCTTCTGCGGTATAGCAATCGGGGCAAGTATTTGGAATAGCCATTTTGTAAAAACCGTGTTGTCTTAATACTGCTCCCCACACACTGTCACTGCTTGGCATATCACCCATTGCATAGCCATTTTTAACTATCATCTTGTAAGCAGTTTCCCAATCAACAGCAAGTGCCTTTGCAATCGCACGAACGGCACAATCCCCTACACTCCTGCCTGTTGGATTCGGATTGTATTTTACCCACATGCTTACACCTCTCAATGGAATTCAGATAATTTTCGAGATTAGATAAACAGAAAATGTTTTCACGACAAATCGAACTCGCTTGATTAGGTGTATAACCATATTCAATTAATCTTCTTATAAGTACGTTTGTCATACAAAAATTAAATCATTTTGCCGACATCAACAAAATGATATAAACGTGCGACTTTCGTGCAATTTTTGGGCAACAAAAAAGAGAGATACCTTTTGGGTATCCCTCTCTTTGGTAGGAATAATGAGTATGTACAATCAACAGAAATAGATATCAACCGCCAAAATCATGATATCATTTTATTTTAAATGTGTAAAGATTTTTCTCTCGCACTTGTAAAATATATTCTTGGTCTGCCTTACAGATAGTCCAAATTCTTCACTCAAGGGTTCAAAACAGATACCATCCAATAATCTCCTACGAACAATGGCTTTATTACGCTCTGCATGTGCACCAACTATCCATTCATCAATCGCAGACTCAATCTTTGATTTTGGAATGTTATCAAAGTTCAACGTTTCTTCACTCTTCCTGTTCCGTGGCAAATATTGCAAACTCTGTAGCCCGAACCTGTACGTCTGCGTCTACCTCTCGTAGTAGTTGTCGAGGTCTGCCTAACCCTTGTTCTTGCCATAGTTATCTCCTATTCCGATCACGGTAAAATCACCGCCATCATCACCAAGTTCCGCATCTATTTCCTGCTCCACTTTTTGTTCAGTTTCAAAATATTCCCATTGGCTTTCATACCAAATCCATAAAGCATTTGTTCCGACAAGCAAAATAATCAGCAGGATACACATAACCCACAACCTTTTGATTGTAAGTCCTTGCCTATCAAGCATGCTTTCAACGGCATAAAACGGAACAGGGGTTTTTCTTTCTTGTTCATTATTCATCGTTAGTACCCTTATTTCCTGCATCAGCAAGTCCTTCGCCAATAACATATCCAATTACTGTTGCACCTGCCATGATAAGAGCAGCTACCTGTGTTGCAGTATTCTCTGCTCCTCCAAGAGCAACAATTAAAAGCGATACAAAAGATGAAACACTTAACCAAAACTTTCTTGATGTAAGTTTACGTTTCCAATCAATCTTCATATATGCCTCCTTTATAATCCCAATCTGCTTGCTATAAAACCAATGATAATTGAAATGATTGCAGTGACAGAATACGAAACTATCTTTCTCCACATATCACCATCCCTGCTTTCAAGAACTTTTAATCTTTCACCTTGATCATGTTGTTCTTTAGCCATGTGCTCCATATTCGTTGCTAATCTCTCAACTGAAGACATGATATTTGATATCTGTGTAATCACATTTTCAAGAGCCGATAAACGATGATTCTGCCTATCGTTTTCTTCCTCCACACGCTTTGCAAATTCTTCATGAACTGACTTTAGTAAAAAGTCCTTTTCATCCATCACGCACCTCATTGTATGATTATGTATTGTCCTATCTCAATTCTATTGGGATTCTGAATGCCATTTGCCTCAACGAGTGCTTTAACTGTAGTGTTATACCTCTTTGCAATACTTGTAAGAGTATCACCCTTAACTACTACATATTTTTTCTGCACTTGCTTTCTTTGGTTAGCGATTTCCTCGACTCTGCGTTGGACTATGTAATAGTCATATCCTGCAAGAGTAAGTTTTATTTTTCTTATAATACCATTTCCCCATTCTCCTGCCAATACCTCGTTAGCAAGTTGGTCAACATTCTTCTTGTCAATAATGGCTACCTCAACAGGCTGTGCCTCTAACTTCGGGCTGTCAACCCATTGAATGTTGATTTGGTCTTGGTCTACCGTAGTCCCTTTTATCTTCGGGTCTCTCACGTAATTGACCGAACCGCCATACTGCCATATTTCAACAAGAGCGATGCTGTTCAGTTTTGGCGGTGTTTTGGAGTACCTCGCCACCCAATGAGGGAACATGATAAGTTTGGCATCGTCAAATCGAGAGTTGAAGTGGCTCTCGCTCGTGTATATACCGCAAGCGTAGCCGTTATTTATCATGGTCTGGCAGAATACGTTGATGATGTCCGTCAAATGGGTGTAGCCCTGATTGAGCATCCTACCCTCAACGTCATAATAGACATGGGTTATCTGCTTGTCCTTAAGGTATGAGATAAAGTAATTCGCCTCTTGGAGTGCATCTTCTGTGGAAAAAGCATTGCCGTAGTAGTAAGCACCAATCTTCATTCCGAGTGCCTTGGCTTGAGCATAGAAGTTCTCAAACGAGGGGTCTTTATAATACCCCGAGTCTGCTCCGCCAGCCTTTATAATTGAATAGGTAAATCCCTCGGCTTTTGCGTTCCCGAGGTTGAATCCCTTTTGCCACCTTGACACATCAACACCAAATGCGACATTTGTTATCGGCTCGGGTTCGGGAATGGGTGTCGGCTTTTCATCGT
>Ga0247610_10005719_pt1 | contig 13050 bp, 12 predicted proteins | sample 174DNAGHGhighgp2_FD_193483 | JGI IMG/M metagenome (GOLD analysis project Ga0247610, IMG submission 193483) | Sheep rumen microbial communities from Palmerston North, Manawatu-Wanganui, New Zealand - 1742 DNA GHGhigh gp2 | ecosystem: Host-associated > Mammals > Digestive system > Stomach > Rumen...
ATTTACAACTTCAGATTTTGTTACTTTTTTATCGGAAACAAAAATTTTTTCGCCTTCTATGTCATAAGTAGAAGTCTCTGCTCCAAATTGTAATGTAGCAATATACTCTTTATCATCTGTAAAATATTCAATTAATCTTGTAGCCTTTCCAATACAGATTGGTAATACACCCTCAGCAAAAGGATCTAATGTCCCACTATGACCAACTTGCCTAATATTTGTTAATTTACGCACATAAGAAACAACATCATGTGATGTCATACCAACAGGCTTGTATACGTTTAAAACTCCAAACACTATACTTCTCCGCGAGAAATCTTATCAATTAATTCGCTTACTTTTGAACCCTTTTCAAGAGAATCTGTATAAACAAATTTTAACTCAGGAGTTAATCTCAATCTGATTTGCTTACCGACTTCATATCGAATTTTTGGAGTACTTTTTTCAATAGTTTCTTTAGTTTTTTCTATCTGTTCCGGAGAACCTAAAACGCTATATATAACTTTTGCAAAAGAATTATCATGAGAAACTTCAACATCAAGTATTGATACAACACCACTCAGACCTCGAATCTCTTTTCTCAAAATATCAGAAATATCTCTCATTAATTCTTTTCTGACACGTTCATTTCTTAAAGTCATAATTTTCTCCTTTCTCAGATTATATCATAAAAAATCATATAAATAAACATTATCCGAATTGTTAAATTTTAGTTAAAAAAAACGTATTTTTATAAAAACAGGTAAATAATATAAATGTGGTTGATAAATCGAAAGGAGTGTAAATTATGAGATTTTTAGTAAGACAAACACCGGACAATTTTATTAAATCCGTAAATGATGAAATTAGTTCTATTTTAAACAGACATTTTGATGATTTGTACCCTGACGAAACAATGGATAAACTTTCAATGCCTGTAGAATTAAACGACAAAAAAGATGAATATGACGTTCGTGCAGAACTGCCGGGAGTAAAGAAAGAAGATCTTGATATAGACCTTAACGAAAATTACTTAACTATAAGAGCAAAAAAAGAAGAAGAACATTGCGAAGATGATAAGCATCATAAAAAATCAGAATTCAAATATGGAGAATTTTCAAGAACAATATATTTACCGCAAGATGTAGATTCTGATAAAATAGATGCTAAATTAGAACATGGAGTTTTGAAAATAAGAATTCCTAAACTTGAAAAATCTAAAGAATCGGTAAAAAAGATTATCGTAAAATAAAAAAGATTATCGTAAAATAAAAAAGGCGGCTAGCCGCCTTTTTTATTTTTTAATTCCCATTTATATGCGGAACTTATGCTTTGTTCAATTGTTCTTTTAGGTTTCCAATTAAGAATCGATCTTGCTTTTGAACTATTTGAATATAACATATCAGGATCCCCTGAACGTCTTTCAACAACTTCAACTTTAATCCTTTTACCTGTAACTTTTTCACATATATCAAAAATTTCTTTTACACTGTTGCCGAATTCAGTCCCGATATTAAACGCATTAGAAATTTTTTCTTTTTTTAAGTATTCATATGCACATAAATGTGCTTCCGCTAAATCTTCAACATTTACGTAATCTCTTATGCAGGTGCCGTCAGGAGTATTATAGTCATCTCCAAATATTTTAAATATCTTACCTGTATTAACAGCAGATTTTAAAATATTAGGAATTAAGTGACTTTCGGGTTCATGCCACTCTCCTACCCTTATTTTTTCATCACATCCTGATACATTAAAATATCGTAATTTTATTGATTTTAAATCATATGCCATATCATAATCTTCGAGAATTTTTTCTATTACAAATTTTGTGTTGCCATAAGGGTTTATAGGATTTTGTGGGTGTTTTTCGTCTATAGGTACATATTCAGGTTCACCATAAGTTGCACAAGTCGAAGATAATATTATATTCTTAACATTATTTTCCAGCATTACATCCAAAAGATTTAATGTCCCAAAAACATTATTTCTGTAATATTTTGCAGGATTTTCTACAGATTCTCCGACAAGAGAAAATGCTGCGAAATGAATAACAGCATCGATATTGTATTTTTGAAATAAATTTCTTAAATCATCAATGTTTCTTAAATCGCCTTTGAAAAATTTAACATTTCCGATAGTTTGAAGCGTATCAACAGTTTCAAGATGACCTGTTTCAAGATTATCAAAAATAACAACATCATAACCTTTTTCAACAAACTTTATTACAGAATGACTGCCTATATAACCAGCTCCGCCTGTAATTAAAATCATATACTCTCCTTAATTTTACAAAAGGCGGAAACAAATTCCGCCTAAAATTATGCCTCTACATATTCTCTTAATCGTTTACTTCTATTTGGATGCCGAAGTTTCCTTAATGCTTTTGCTTCAATTTGTCTAATACGTTCCCTTGTTACACCAAACAATTGACCAACTTCTTCCAAAGTCCTCTGACGTCCATCATCCATACCAAAACGTAATCTCAAAACATCACGTTCTCTCGGAGATAACGTACATAAAACTTCAGCTAAATCTTCTCTTAAAAGTTCTGAAGCAACAGTTTTTATCGGTGCATCTGCCTCTTTATCTTCAATAAAATCTCCCAATCTCGAATCTTCTTCTTTTCCGATAGGAGTTTCTAAAGATAAAGGTTCTTGAGCTATTTTAATAATTTCACGAAGTTTTGGAATTGAAACATTCATTTCAATAGCAAGTTCATCTTCGGTTGGTTTTCTTGAAAGTTCTTGAGCTAAACGTCTTGTAACTTTTTTCAGTTTATTTATAGTTTCAACCATATGAACAGGAATACGAATTGTTCTTGCCTGATCAGCAATAGCTCTTGTTATCGCCTGTCTTATCCACCATGTAGCATATGTTGAAAATTTGAATCCACGTTCGTGATCAAATTTTTCTGCGGCACGAATCAAACCGAGGTTACCTTCTTGAATCAAATCAAGAAAAAGCATTCCACGACCTACATATTTTTTCGCAATACTAACGACCAAACGTAAATTTGCTTGAACAAGTTTTCTTTTTGCGATAGCACCCGGAGTACCACCCTCCAAAATTTTTCTTGCAAGTTCTATTTCTTCACCCGCAGAAAGAAGTTTAATTCTACCGATTTCTCTTAAATAAAGTCTTACAGGATCATCAACGGCAATACCTTTTGGAATTTCAACTTCCGGATCTTCTTCTTGAGTTGATATATAAATATCATCCAAGCTATCTTTTGCTTCCATTTTCTCAGTAACAATATCTTCGATATTGTCGGTATTTATGTCCATATTAATATAACTTACACTGTCTTCATCTTCAGACGAAAGTACACTGTCTTCATCAATATCCTGTAAGTCAAGATCTTCATCTTCCATAATACTTACAATAGAGGAGTTTGATTGTCTTTTTTTACTCATTCATTTTCTCCGATTCTTTGCTATTTATTCTATCTCTAAGCTGCATCTGAATTTTCAGGGCTTCTGTATCATTATCATTTGCGCTTTTATATAAATTTCTGATTTTTTCCTGTTCTTTTTCTTTTTTACATTGATTGATTTTATTTATATTTTCAAGAATTAGTGTTCGAAAATCCTTTTCGTCTAACCCTTTGAATGTCTCCGAAATGCTGATTAAATCTGTTACAATCCTCTGCATTTCCTGATTATCAACACATGTTGTGTAGAGTTTTTCAATCAATTCTTTCACATTATTTACGGTACATGTTAATTTGTCAATCGTAGATTTTACATTTATTAATGTTTCATCCGTAAACTCTGTGTTACCGATTAAATGCTTGATACTATCAAATGATAATCGGCTATCGGTTACTAGAAAAACGCTCAATAAATTTTTTTGCGCTTTTTCATAAATTGATATATTTTTCTTTACAATTTTATCAATTTCTTTATCAGTAGAAGTTACAAGCATTTTAGATTTTTTAACTTCTCTTGAAAGTGCATTAAAATCAATATTTAAAGTATCTGCAATCATTCTTATGTATTCAGATTGAACTATTTCATTTTGAATTTCTTCCAAAACCGGAATTAATTCTTTTACCACTTTGGTTTTTTCAGTAGGAGATTTAGGTTTTTCTTTTAAAATTTTATTAATTTGAAAATCAAGTAAAAGCGGGGCATGTTTCATATATTCTTTGTAGCTTTCCGCTCCTACAGACCTTATAAATTCATCAGGATCTTTTCCTTCAGGAGGTGCAATAACTCTGATTTCACAAGAATATTTATCATTGGAAGTAGAAATATAACTTTCATCAAATTGTTTTATATTACCCAATCCCTGAAATGCTTCTTTTATTAATTCAGCATTTCTTTGTGTTGCCATCTGACCTGCAGAATCAGTATCAAAAGACAAATATATTTTCCTTGAAGGTGTATATCTGGAAAGTAATTTGATATGTTCCGATGTTAAAGCTGTTCCGCAGGATGCAACAGCATTTTCTATACCATGCGCCTGAGCCGAAATAACATCAAAATATCCTTCCATCAAAATTACACTGTCAGATTCTTTTATTGCATCTTTTGCAGTATACAAACCGTATAAAATTTTACTTTTATTGTAAATAAGTGAATCTGATGAATTTAAATATTTAGCAATTTTTTTATCATTTTCAAGGGTTCTGGCTCCAAATGCAACAAAATTTCCAAATTCGTCCTGTATTGGTATTATGATACGATTCCTAAATCTGTCAATATAATTTGTACCGTCTTTAGTTTTTAATATAAGCCCTGCTTTTTCTAAAACTTCATCTGAAAATTCATCTTTAAATCTTTTATAAAATTCATCATACGCATTAGGGGCAGCACCCAATGTGTATTTTTCTATAATCTCTTTTGTTATACCCCTATTATTTAAATAATCTAAAAATTTTGTAGTTTCAGGAGTTTTATCTTTAAGCAGTCTCAAACTATAAAATTCTGCAGCTTTTTGAGATGCTTTAAGCATTTCATCTTTTAAACCTTTATTTTCAGATTTTTGAAATTTTTTTGGCATTTCAAGTCCGAATTGTTCGGCTAAATCTGATATAACATCCATAAATTCCCTATTTTGGGTTTTCATTATAAATGAAATAGCATCTCCACCTTCACCGCAACCAAAACATTTATAAATACCAAGGGAAGGTTTAACAGAAAAAGAAGGAGTTTTTTCTTTGTGAAACGGACACAAACCCCAGTATCTGTCACCATTTTTTTTTAATATTACTTCTTTTGAAACAACTTCCACGATATCCAGACGATCTTTTATCTGAGATACCAATTCTTCCATAGTACTTATCATAACAACATATTAGCATTAACAAAAATTTTATCAAAATATATACACCATTGGGATGAAATTTGATTTTACATTTTTTATTATTAAATAGTTTCACAGTACAATTTTATTTTTTTTTTAAATTATGTTATTATGAAAAAAAACTCTTAAGGGAACCTTTTTATAAAAATAACATCTATATATGTAAGGTTATTAAGAGTATTTTGGAGGAAATAGTGAGAAATATCATGAAAAAAAGTTTAGTATTATTCGGAGCATTTTTATTTTTATCAGGCTGGGTTATTAGGGATAATGTTTTTGCATATACCCCCGTTGATTTGTACGATAATGTTTGGCGTTTAATTAATAATAAATTTGTAGACCAAACAAATAATGATCAAGATTGGTCAAAATGGCGTCATAAATATGACGACAAGATTAAGACCAACGAGGATGCATATATTGCAATAAATACTATGATTGCAAGTTTAAATGATCCATATACAAAATTTTTAGATCCAAAAGAGTTTGCAGATGAAAATAATTCTATTAAAGGCTCTCTTAAAGGTATCGGAATTCAAATTGGTGTTAAAGAAGGTAAACTGATGGTAATTGCTCCTATAGAAGATACACCTGCGGAAAAGGCCGGACTTCTTGCGGATGATGAAATTCTTGAAATTGATGGTGTAAGCACAAAAGGCATTACTGTTGATAAAGCTGCCGATAAAATAAGAGGAAAAGAAGGTACTCAAGTCACTTTACTTATAAAACGTAAAGACACCGCACCTAAATCTTATACAATAACACGTGCAAATATTGAAATTAAATCTATTACTCAAAAATTACCTGAAGGTATAAATTTACCAAAAGACTATTGTTATATTAGATTAAGTTCATTTATAAGCAGAAATGCTGCAAGTGAATTTGGTTCAATATTGAATAACAACAAAGACAAAAAAGGATTTATTGTTGACTTGCGTTCAAATCCGGGCGGATTATTGACAAATGCAATATACATATCAGACATGTTTTTAAACGGAGGAACTATTGTAAGCACCGTTGACAGAGACGGATATAAAGAAACTCAAAGGGCATCATCGGGTATTTATACAAACAAACCAATGGTTATATTAATTAATAAAGGTTCTGCATCTGCATCTGAAATATTTTCCGGTGCGATGAAAGATAACCATCGAGCAATATTGGTGGGAGAACAATCTTTCGGAAAAGGACTTGTTCAAGAAATAAACAAACTTCCATATGAATCAGGTGTAAATATTACAATCCAAAAATATTTAACACCGAACGGTACGGATATAAACAAAAAAGGTATAACACCTGATATTGAAGTCAAATTAACAGAAGAAGATGTCAAAAATAAAAACGATATACAACTTAAAAAAGCAATTGAAGTACTGGACAAAATTACAACAGGAAAATCAATAGCATTAGAATAAATCCCGAAAGGGATTTTTTTCATGTTGAATTTTAATAAATAATATGTTATAATAGACATGATTGTTATGGAGTTTATGAATTTAAAAAAACAAAAAGCATTTACTCTTGCTGAAGTATTGATTACTCTTGGAATTATTGGAGTAGTTGCATCGTTGACTTTGCCGACTTTAGTTAACGGTTATAGAAGAAAAGTTACCGAAACAAGATTAGCACACACATATTCAGTTATATCACAAGTTTTTAAAAGGGCAGAAGCAGATTACGGCCCTATGGCTGATTGGGGATTGGGTTCAGGCGGTATAAATTCAAGTGGTGCAACTGTTATGAACAGTTTGATAAACACATATATGCTTCCATACCTAGATGGAGCAACAGTTAAGAGAATGTCTCAAGGACAATTTGGACGAAAAGCGGGGATTCTTTACGCAGATGGCAAAACCTATTGGGATCAAAATTCAACAGGAACATTTTTTATTTTAAAAAATGGCGTAACTTTAAATTTTGGTTCTACAGGAGTAAATTCTTCAGATGGAACATCTTTATCTTTAAGAATTTATGTTGACATTAACGGTGCTAAAGAACCAAATATGTTGGGAAAAGATATTTTTACAATGGATGTATCTTATTATGACGGAGTTATAGAACTTACAGGAGAACGCTCAATTTCATATAATGACGGCGTTTGGACTGTAACACGAAACAATCGTGCAGATATGTTAAATGCTTGTAAAAAGAGTTCTAATGCCGGTTTATTCGGATGTGGAGCTCTAATTAGAGCTGACGGCTGGAAAATACCTAAAGATTATCCTTTTAAAATTTAATTTTTTACAGGTAAATAAGATTGGGGATAGTTGTAATCTTCTTTAAAACCAATATTTCTATACATATTTAAAGCCTGAAAATTATTTGTTTCGGTTGTTGTATTAATTTCGGTAATTGGTTTCTCACCATTATCAACCCAATTTATAACTTTTTTTATAGATTTTTGCAACATATATTTTGAAAGTCCCTTGCCTTGGTATGTATGTTTCAATGCAACAATCGGAATATTTGCAATTTTACCGCCTGTAAGATTCAAAAAGCAAAAACCTATAGGTTCATCGTTATGCAAAAGAACAGTTGTAGCATCTGGTAAAAACTTCGCATAAACATCTTTAACAATTTTTAAAATTATATCCTTTGTACCTTCTATAGTTTTAAACCTTGGGTCAAAAAGTGCATCAGCACTATTTTCAAATCCTTCCTGTACAACTTCTACCGCATCTTCAAAATATTTATCATCCCATTCAGTCAAGGAATATTCACCATCAAGTTCGGAATAATCGGCCATATCCATTATGGCACGAGAGTTTGTCCCTGACATCATAAATCTTAAAACAGCAATACCTACAAATTTAAAACCATAACGAGCAATATCACCAACCAATTCCTTTTGAGCACCAAGCATAGGGTAACAAACAATTTTATCAGTTCTTTCAGACTTTGTAAGTTCTAAAAATTTTTTAAGTAAATACATTCCGCGTTCAATCATATTTTCCATTTTAAATGAATGAATAATATTTAGTTCAACCGCCTCTGATATAGCGGTTGTATAAACCAAAAATGCAACAGGAATGCTATCTTCAAATAATACTAAACATTCAATAAGGTTCTTTTCAACAGAATAAACAAAGTCATCAAAATTCAAAGGCTCTAATTCAAACATGTACTCATCAAATGCTCTATTTACAAAATCGTTATATATTGGCTCAAAACCTTTATAATCAGAAGAAGTTAAAAGTCTTGCTTCATAATTTTTTTCATTTTTTTCATTGTCTGCATGAATATATGGTAACATTTTACTTTTCCTAAAACATGTGATTCATTTTTTCTTTTTTGGTTTCCATATAACGTCTGTTATACGAATTTATTTGAGGTTCTATTTTTACTATATCATGAACAGTTAATCCGTAACCATTTAAACCTACGATTTTTTTCGGATTATTAGTAATAAGATTAAAGTCATTAAATCCTAAATCTAAAATAATTTGAGCACCCATTCCGTAATCACGTAAATCAGGTTTAAATCCTAAAGAGATATTAGCTTCAACAGTATCCTGACCAAGCTCTTGTAAATGGTATGCTTTAATTTTATTTATAATACCTATACCTCTTCCTTCATGACCTTTCATGTAAATAACAGCACCTTTACCATATGAATCAATCATCTCCATAGCAGTATGCAATTGATAATTGCAATCACACTTTAAGCTGCCAAATATATCACCGGTCAAACATTCACTATGAACTCTTATTAAAGGAATTTTCTCAGAACCGTCATTTTTAACAAGTGCAACACTTTCTTGACCGGTAACTTTATTTACATATCCATAAATATCAAACTCTCCAAACTGTGTTGGTAAATGTGCTTCTGCTTCACGAACCACTATTTTTTCAGATTTTAAACGATAAGCTATCAATTCGGCAACAGAGATAAATTTTAAACCGTGTTTTTTAGCAAACTCATATAACTCGTCCCTTTTTGCCATATGTCCATCTTTTCCCATAACCTCACACATAGCACCTGCCGGAATATGTGAACATAATTTTGCTAAATCTACAACTGTTTCTGTATGACCTGCCCTTGTTAAAACTCCGCCATTTCTTGCAACACATGGGAAAAGATGACCGGGACGACGCAAATCTGATGGTTGAGAATCATGTGCTATACATACCTCAATAGTTTTTGCTCTGTCATATGCCGAGATTCCGGTTGTAACACCATATTTTTCAGCTGCATCTATACTTACCGTAAATGCTGTTTTCATGCTTTCGGAATTTTGTTCTACCATTTGCGGTAAATTCATTCTTTCAGCTATTTCATGTGAAATTGCAAGACAAATAAGCCCTTTTGCATTTTCTGCCATAAATTTTATAACTTCCGGTGTTACGGATTGAGCGGAGCATATAATATCGCCTTCGTTTTCCCTATCTTCATCATCGGCAACAATAATCATTTTACCATTTTTAAAATCTTCTAATGCATCTTCTATTTTATCAAACTTGAAATTATCCATTTTACACAAATCCATTTTCTGCTAAAAAATCTACCGTTATATTTGCATTATCTTTTACAGATAAAAATTTTTCAATATATCTGCCTAATATATCTGTTTCAATATTTACATAATCACCTTTTTTTAAATCTTTTAAATTTGTGTTTGAATAAGTATGGGGAATAATTGCAACACTAAAAATATTATTTTCTACTTTTGAAACAGTTAAACTTATACCATTTATTGTAACAGCACCCTTATATACAATATATTTTACAAGATTTTGCGGTACTTCAAACTGAGAATTTCCAAGATATACAGCAACTCCGTCAATATGCCCTTGAACGATATGGCCACCCATACGAGATGTAGGCATTAATGCTCTTTCCAGATTTACTGTTTCACCGGCTTTAAAACCTTTTGTAACTTTTAAAGTTTCTGAACTAACATTTGAAGAAAATGTATTTTTGTCAAATGAAACTACAGTTTCGCAGCATCCGTTGACAGATATACTATCACCAACATGTATGTCATCCAGTATATGATTACATCCTATTACAAGTTTTGAATCATCAAAACTTTTTACGTATCCTGTTTCTTCTACAATTCCTGTAAACATAATATTATTCTATCACAAAAACTTTATTGAGCTTTGTAATATCTATAATCGGTCATTATTTTTGAAACAAATCCTTGAGAACATTTAGGAACACAATTACATCTTTGTACGGTCAAAGCGCCTGTATTATATGCAGCAACAGCCTTTTCCATAGAACCAAACTTATTATACATATTTTTATAATACGTAATTCCTGCTTTTATATTTTGATCCAAATCATAAGGATTGTAACCCATATTACGAGCGGTTACAGGCATAAGTTGAAAAACACCTATCGTTCCTGATGCACCTCTTGCTTCCTGTCTAAAACCAGATTCAGTTTTTGCAATACTAAGCATAATAGCAGGATCAACACCCATAATTTGAGATTGTTTTATTATTTTTTCTTTTACAATATCTGTACTCACTGCAAAACTTTGTGAAAAAATTCCGCAAATCATAAAAATTGTTAATGTCGAGAGATACAATTTATTTTTCATATCTTTAAACACTCGCAAGTTGTTTAACCTCTTTACGTTTAACTTTATTAGTTGCAGTCCTTGGTAAAGGTTCTTTGCTGACAATTATATTTACAGGACGTTTATAAGGAGTCAAATGAGTTGACAATTGTTTTACCTCTGCCCTGACAACTTTTTCCAATTCGTCACCACTATATTTATCAATAATTTCTTTGTTCGGAACTACAACAACAGCAATTTCTTCTGTTCCGTCTTTCGAACCAAAAGTTCTTGATAAACCAAAAACACAAACTTCTGCAAACAAAGAACTTTTTTCTAAAACTGCTTCAACTTCTTCCGGAAAAACTTTCTTACCGCCTGAAAGAACAATCATGTTTTTTATTCTGCCTGTGATATAAATATGACCGCCATTTTTAATTTTAGCAATATCTCCTGTATGGAAAAATCCCTCAGAATCAATTACTTCAGCAGTCAATTCCGGTTGATTATGATAACCTTTCATTACAGATGGGCCTTTTACCAGCAATTCTCCTGTTTCCGAATCTATTTTAGCTTCATAAGTTTTTAACGGTCTGCCAACAGAAGCCAAATCCCCGCGTCTATCAACATTTATAGAAACGACAGGACTTGTCTCTGTCAATCCATAGCCTTGATATACTTTTATACCAATTCTTTCAAAAAAATCACCAACTTTTAAATCCAACGGAGCGCCGCCTGATATACAACCAACAAACTTGCCTCCAAATTTTTTATGGTAATTTCTGAACATTAATCGTTTTATTCTATATGAAGGTATATATTTTGCCAATGCAAATTTAATTTTAAATCTCCATTGAGCAAATTTAGTACGAGATTTAATTTCATTTTCAGTAGTTGTTTTTAATAATTTTAAAAATGCAGGAACCACAATCATAAACTGAATATGTTTTTCTCTCATAATACTCAATATATCATTTGGTTTAAGACTGGGAGTATAAAAAATTGAACATCCGAAATTCATAAATGTAGAAAATCCTACAGTCATTTCAAATAAATGATTCATCGGCAAAATTGACAATAAATTTATATTTCTAAAAGGCATAATTTTATTCAATGTATAATCTAAATCATACATTTGAGTAAGCATATTTTTAAAAGTTGTTTCAACACCTTTCGGTCTGCCGGTTGTACCTGATGTATATATTATAAGTGCTGTATCGTTTGAACGTCTTACTCTCCATTTGGCATCATATACATCCGGAAGTTGATAAATACTTTTTTCTTCAATACCGTAATACGGTTCATCCATTACCAGAAGATTTTTTATGGATGGAATTTCTTCTTTCAAATATTTTGCCATTTCGATATGTTTTCTGGAAACAAGTATTACAGATGGCTCACAATCGGAAAGAATTGATTTTAATTCATATTTTGTTAATTTTACATCAAGAGGTACAGTTACCAAACCTGCAATTATTGATGCAAAAACACATGCACCAAATTCGGGTTTTGATTCAGATAAAATAGCTATCCTTTCACCTTTTGGTAAATTTAACTCATTAATTAAATATGCACCTAATCTGCGAGATAATACGCTTAAACCGGAATAAGTCATTTCTTTCCAACCATACTGATTTTTCATACCTAAAGCAACTTTATCCGAATAATTTTCTGTTCTTTCCTGTAAAAATGATAGTATATTTTTCTTTCCTAAGCCCATAATAACCTCTTTTTTAAACAGAATAACATTGAAAATATATAAAATCAAGTTTTTAATTCTACCAAGGATAGTCTTTAGGAATTTTCCAGCCGCTGATTTGAATATATTTTGCACAATAGCCATTACTTCTTGTGGCATTTTTAGAACAAGATCTTTCACCTGCTTTCGTCAAGCCTTGAACAGTACCATCCCAGCCTGATTCATAGGGTATAATAAAATTATTTTGATCTTTATTTCTACCTTTATCTAATTCTTTATCATTTAACGAAAAATCGAATACACATCTTGGTTTAAAACAAAATTTTGTATTACCGACAAAGTTTTCTTTAAGACATTTATTATCGGAAACACCAAACTTTAAAATCTTTAATTTTATTTTTTAATTCTTCATAATCACCATTAAAATTTATACATCTGTCATCAATTATTAAATATGCAGGCTCTTTTACATTAGTTACATTTTCAACATATTCATCAAGTCCATTTTCAAAAATCCATTTTGAAGTGATTAAAGAATTTCTTGTTGTAAAAATG
>Ga0247610_10005720_pt1 | contig 13048 bp, 6 predicted proteins | sample 174DNAGHGhighgp2_FD_193483 | JGI IMG/M metagenome (GOLD analysis project Ga0247610, IMG submission 193483) | Sheep rumen microbial communities from Palmerston North, Manawatu-Wanganui, New Zealand - 1742 DNA GHGhigh gp2 | ecosystem: Host-associated > Mammals > Digestive system > Stomach > Rumen ...
TGTTTGGGACATGAATGGCGACATCATGATTCCTTATCGTCACAACACCAACGCACGTGCCACTTGGAGCGGCGAGCCCCGCAATGGCAAGAGCCAGATGAACGCTGACCACGCTGCTGTAGAACTTGAGGCTGGTATCACCTACCACTTCAAGGGTAGCAACGGCGAGCGTTACATGACCTTCTGCCCCTACAAGTACAGCCAGAACGACATCGATGCTCTGAACGGCCAGATCAACGGTCTGCGCAACCAGCTTAACGGTCTGCAGGGTGACCTCGACGCCGCTAATGCTCGCAATGCACAGCTCCAGCGCGACCTCGACGCTGCTCGCAAGGCTAAGCAGCCCGAGCCCGCAAAGGCTACCGATCCCAATGCCAAGTACATGAACGTTCTCGTGCACTTCAAGGTTAACAAGACCAACATCACCGCTGACCAGCAGGCTAATGTTGAGCGCGTTGCCATGTATCTGAAGAACAACCCCACCGCTACCGTTGAGATCAATGGTTATGCTTCGCCCGAGGGTCCCCACGACAACAACATCCGTCTGGCTAACGGCCGTGCCGAGGCTGTGAAGAACATGCTCATCAACAAGTACAAGATTGATGCTAGCCGCATCACTGCTAAGGGCTGTGGTGAGACCGACATGTTCCAGGAGCTCAGCTGGAACCGCGTTTCGATCTGCGAACTCATCGTTAAGAAGTAATTCACGATCGAACCGAACGGTTAATTAACCTAAAAGGAATCCCTGTTGACATCGCGTCGGCAGGGATTCTTTTAGGTCATAAGCCAGTGTGGGGGGGATGATTACTTGAGCTGTCGCATGTGGTCGCGGTCGAGCTGATGACCGTAACGCTCGCGGATAATGCGGCCCACGGCGTCACCCCGGTTGATGCGCTCCACCGTCATGCGCTGCAACGAGTCGTTGAGCAGACTGTCCTGACGCACCATCAGCACCTCGTCTTCATGCTTGAGCGATGAGTCGGCGGCCATGTTGAGATATTCCTGCCATGTGGCGACACGGGCATTGAGAATGGCGTCGCGCTGGTTGATGTACTGCATGTAGGCTTGGTTCTGGCGACTGCCGGTGATGGTCCAGCTGCGGGGCGTGATGTGGATGCTGGTATTGCCCTGCTCGAGTACGAAGTAGAAAGGGGCGGTCGAATCGTTATCCCATCGGATAAGGGCGACCTTGGGCCTGTCGGTCTGTCCGGTAAAGGTGAATCGGCCCTGCTTGCCGTGTGTGGCACCGCACACCCTCAATTGTGCATAGTCTTCCTCCAGCACCAGCAGCGTGGCGCTGTCGTGGCGCAGCTGGGGATCGATGTCACAGGTCACCCTGTAGTCGCTGCTGCGGGTGGTGCCGTCGCATCCGGCCAGCGCCAGTGCCAATAGTGCACCTACTGTAATCATTATCTTCTTCATCACTGCAAAGGTACAAAAAGTCGATGAACCGCCAATCCGTGTCCTGTCATTAGGCGAATTTTTGTTCCTGATTAGGTTTTTCCAGAATAATGCCATAATTTTGCATCCAGAAAACTAATAATGACATCCAAACCCGAAATGATGAAAATGAGAATCAGACATGGCATGGCAATGGTGATGGCTGTGCTGCTCGCATTGCCCATGATGGGCCAGAAACAGTTCACGCTCGAGGATCTCAACTTCGGCGGGAAGAATTACCGCAACATGATTCCGAAGAACCGCTCACTCACCTGGTGGGGAGACCAGCTGGTAAGGCTCTCCAATGATACTTGCTGGACCATTAACCCCGTCAACGGCAAGGAGAAGGTGCTGTTTACCCGTGAGCGCCTCAACAAGAAAGCGGGCCTGACCAGTGAAGCCGATAAAATCGTGGGCCTCTCGTGGATCAAGTTCCCCGATGCCGGCAAGCCTGTAGCCCTGGTGAGTAATGTGGCCGAGCAGATGCTCGTCAATTTCAAGACCGGCAAGGTGGAGTGGCGTCAAGCTGTTCCTGACGGCATCATGGCTGCAGAGAGGAATGAGCAAAGCAATGCCACGGCCTATGTCAAGGACGATAACCTCTATGTCATCGATGGCACGGGCAACACCCGTCAGGTGACCAGTGATGGCTCGCGCGACATGGTCTATGGCCAGAGCGTTCATCGCAACGAGTTCGGCATTGAGGACGGCCTGTTCTGGAACCCCCAGGGTACCCGCCTGGCGTTTTACCGAATGGACCAGAGCATGGTGACCGATTATCCGCTGATTACCATCCCCGAGCTTGAAGACAGCGCCCACGTGATTGCTACTCCCGCCCCCGAGAAGTATCCCATGGCGGGTCAGACGTCCCATCTGGTGTGGGTGGGTGTGCTCGACGTGGCAACGGGCGACACCGTCTATCTCAAGGCTGGCGACCCCACCGACCGCTACTTCTCCAACATTTCATGGAACCCCGACGGCAACGTCATCTATATGATGGAAGGCAACCGCGACCAGAACGTGGTGGACCTGGTGGCCTATGATGCCATCACGGGCAACCGGATCAGCAATCTCTATCACGAGGAGCATCCCAAGTATGTCGAGCCGCAACACCCCATCACATTCTTGCCCTGGGACAAGGATAAATTTCTCCTCTGGAGCGAGCGTGACGGTTACAACCACCTCTACCTCTATGATACAGCCGGCAGACTGGTAAAACAGCTCACACGCGGCAATTGGGTCGTCATGGCCCTGCTGGGCTTTGACACCGAGCGCCAGACTGTCATCATCAGCGCCAATGCCGACAGCCCCATCCAGCAGAACCTGTACCGTGTGGACGTCGCTACGGGCGAGATGACCCGTATCGACGAGGGCGGCAAGGGATGGCACAACGGCCAGTTGAGCCCCAGCGGAGCATGGCTCGTCGATAATTACCAGGAGCCTGACGTGCCTCGCAATATCGCGGTTGTCGATACCCGCAATAACCGTCACTACCGCTATTTCACGGCTGCTGACCCTTGGGCCGGATATGCTGTGCCCGAGTATCGTTGCGGCAGCATCAAGGCTGCCGATGACAGCACCGACCTGTATTACCGCATGGTGATGCCCGTGGATTTTGACCCCAATAAGAAGTACCCCACGGTGGTCTATGTGTATGGCGGTCCCCATGCCCACAATGTGGACGCTCGTTGGCACTGGAGCAGCCGCAGTTGGGAAACCTACATGGCCCAGCGGGGCTATCTCCTTTTCATCATTGACAACCGCGGCAGCGAGAACCGTGGACGGGACTTCGAGCAGGCCACTTTCCGCCACTTGGGACAGGTCGAGATGCAGGACCAGATGCGTGGCGTGGACTTCCTGCGCACCCTCAACTATGTGGATACCGCGCGCCTGGGTGTGCACGGCTGGAGCTTCGGCGGTTTCATGACCATCAGCCTGATGACCAATTATCCTGAAGTGTTCAAGGTGGGCGTTGCCGGCGGCCCCGTTATCGACTGGAAATGGTATGAGGTGATGTATGGCGAGCGCTACATGGACACCCCCCAGGACAACCCCGACGGCTATGCCCAGACCAGTCTTATCCATAAGGCTGCCGACCTCAAGGGACGCTTGCAGATCATCATTGGCCTCAACGACCCGACTGTCGTTCCGCAGCATGCCTACAGCTTCCTGAAAGCCTGTATCGCCGCCGGAACCCAGCCCGACTTCTATGTCTATCCTGGTCAAGGCCACAACATGCGTGGTCACCAGAGTGTCCACCTGCATGAACGCATCACCCGCTACTTCGATGATTACCTGAGGTAAGGACAACAGGATACCGGTAGCATGACATTGGCTATTGGTGATTTGGGGCAGATAGAACGGGATTGACCGGACTATCTGCCTCAATTCTGCTTTTTAAGGGGTACTTTATGTGAGAATTTGATAGTTTTTAGTACTTTTGCTGCGATTCTTTAATGGATGTCCCTGAGAACGATATATTGATGAAAGGATGCTTAATGATTAACGATGAGTATTGATATGTTAGAAAAAGTGAAGTTGAATATCAAGACTAGGATGAAGCCGGTCAAGCAGTTTTATGTCCAGAGGTATGATAAGACTGCATTCTTCTGTGCTGTCATTGTTGGTGAGGTCGCTCTCATTCTTTTATTATCATGGCTGGCAGGTCACTTTTTAATGCCAGGAATTGATTCTTTGGTTCTATGGCGTTCACCGGTTTGGGGTAAGGTTTTGGGTGTGGTCGCTCGCCTGATCCTGATAGTAGCACTGATATATGTCTATTACTTGATCATGACCTCAGCCTATCAGTATAAACCGATTAAGAGGGACCGTCTCTTATTTGCTCGTTCTGGTTTGGGGTTAGCTGTCTATTCTCTCATTGGCATCGTTCTTTTCTTTGGATTCATTGTGTCGGTGGCCCATGTCTCTTTGTCCGGTGTCGGTGATCAATTGTATAGGGAGGCTAAAGCCGACATCGGAGTGGTGTGGGGAATCTTGAGCCAGTTTACCGATCCTGGAAACCTGCCCCATGCTATGGGCTGGGGCCGTCCTGTCGCCTTTATCAGTGCTCTGGCCGGTATCATCGGATTATCTGGCCTGATGATTTCGTCTTTAGTGGCCTTGATCACTCGTCAAACCCAGCGTTGGAAGCAGGGCATGGTGCGTTATAAACTTAACTTCAAGGACTATGTGGTTGTCATCGGCATGAATGAGCAGGCAGCGACCATTGTTAAAAAGTCGCTGAGCCGCAACGATGTGAGCTACGTGCTTATTCAGACCAACAGGAATGTGGAGCGTCAACGAGCACGACTGGAACTGAAACTGAACCGCGAGGAAGAGGAACGTGTGGTATTCTATTATGGTGAGCGCACCCTCTATGAGGATATCGTTGACTTAAGTCTTCAGAATGCAAGAGAGGTTTACATCCTGGGTGAGAATATGGGATCCGAGAATGAGCAGGACCATGACTCGTTCAACATGAAATGTCTGGAACTGATATCCCAGTATTGCATGAGCATTCAGGATGATGCTATCGAAAAACGGTGGTGGGGAAAGAAATTGAAGTGTAATGTTGATTTGGAATATCAAAGCACCTACACGATTTTTAAGTCCACCCACATCTATAAACTATTGAATCAGAGTCTGGAGTTTATTCCGTTTAATGTGTATGAGATTTGGGCAAAGAAAGTGCTGGTCGATAATTACGCCATCATTCCAGGCAGGAAAAAAGATGAGCGCATTGTGCAGCGTTATCTGCCCATCGACAGCTACAAGGACAAAGCCTCAGGCAAATATTGCGGAATAGGCTTGGATTGTGATAAATCGGTTCACCTCATCATTATGGGCATGAACCAGATGGGCATGGCGCTTGCCATGCAGGCTGCGTTGCTCATTCACCTGCCGAACTATTCACGTGATAATCGGCTGAGGACTACCATCACGTTTATCGATGCTCACGCGGCACAAGAGGGTGAATTCCTGAGGGGGAAATATGCTGCATTATTCTCGTTGTGCCGTCATCGCACGATTGTGTGCGGGCGCGATACTGTAATCAAGGATTGGGCCGACGAGAAAGAGGAGGACATTGACCCGATGAAGGCCCCGGATGCCCGTTACAAGCATCTGGGCGATAACTTCATGGACATTCAGTGGGAATTCATTGAGGGTAATGTGGCGTCGCAGAGCGTGCGCGACTATCTGGAGAAACAGACTGCCGATACCCGTCAGACTTGCACCATAGCAGTCTGTTTCAATGACCCGCAGCAGTCGATAGCCACATCACTGTATCTGCCTGAACTTGTGCTGAAGAAGGTGCATCAGGTTCTTGTGTATCAGCGCAACAACTTTGACCTGATCAACAAGGTCGCCACCGGTGAGAAACGGTGGAAGCGTTATGAGAAGCTCAGGCCCTTCGGCATGATTACCGATTGCTATAAGGGAGACATGTTCGACACGGTGATGCCCAAACTCGTGCTTGCCTTGTACAAGAGTAATAAAGACATCAAGCAGCGATCGTTGAGACCTAGCAAGAATATTGATCCGTATATTGAGTTCATCAATCACATCTGGACCGAAGAAGGCATCGTGAACCGCTTGTCTAATATCAACTCCAGTGATGGCTTCATGTTGAAATTGCGGTCGGTGGGGTTGTCTGTCTATTCATCTGAAAAGGAGATACAAGCTGTATTGAATGATGAGGGCGCACTCGGCGCACTGGCCGAGGCCGAGCATCAACGATGGCTCACCGAGCGCTTGACCATGGGCTATCGACCTCTTGATGCCAAAGAAATGTCTTTTTTCCAGCAGCAGGCTGAGCAAAATCCCGGAAAGCCGCTATCCATCGAAGCCAAAGCAAGAAAGGAGTACTACAAGGTCAAGAGCCGTGCTCATCTGGATATCTGTTCGTGCCAGATGCTCAATGATATAGATCTAGGTGTGAATGCCAACGACAAGGTCATTATTAAGAATCTCATTGGGTTGACTTTCTTTAAGGTGGAAAGCAAGATTATTTCGCGCTTGGCTTTAAGAAAAGAACAGCCCGGCATCGAGAAATCAGAGAACCTGAGAATCGCTGCAGCGGTTCTGCATGAGATGCAAGTTGTAAAGAACTATAAATCAAAGGATAAGATTGCAGCCAAGTTCTGGATCGGGAAATATCCCGTGACCCAGGCGTTCTGGAAGACGATTATGGGTCAAGATAATAACCCGTCGATGCCAGCCGATGAGACAACCGGTAATCATCCAGTGAATTGTGTGTCAAAGGATGATGTGGATGACTTTATCATGATTCTCAATGACTTGACCGGACTCCATTTCGCCCTGCCTCTAAAGGAAGAGTGGTATCATGCTGCACTGGGAGGGAAATTTAGAGAATCTAAGAATATGGGTATCCCTGAAATGGCCTGGTACAATGGGGAAAGTAAAACTGGCGCCTCGACGGGAGATGATGCCCCGTCTAAGGGACGCTCAACTCAGCATAGGGTATTGCCTCACACTCATCCTGTCGGTACCAAACAGTGCAATGGCTTTGGCCTGTATGATATGCTGGGCAATGTTTGGGAATGGACCAGGACAATGGACGGTGCCAGCACATTCTGCTTCTGTGGTGGCAGCTGGCGATATGGCATGAAGGAGTGTGATTTGTCCGACCCTGATGAATCATGGTGCAATAGCTGGGTGCCGGAGCATAAATCTTCAGATTTGGGATTCAGGCTTGTCCTTTATCATAATTTCCCTAAAGATGAAACTGAAATCGCCGGCCAGATGATTGAAAGAAGAAAAATGATCTATAATATAATGGATCACATGGAATATGTGGGCGAGGGGCGGTTTATGATGGGCACCGATGACGAAAATGTGCTTGTCGGAGATACAGAGGACAGCAAATTATCGATCAGCACGCTGAGCAATGAGCGGCCTGCATTCGAGGTGGAGATGTCTGATTTTGCCATGCTTGATACTCCCGTTACTCAACGTCAATACAATGCATTTATCGATGTGAATCGCTCGGAACAGAAGGGTGATGACTATCCTGTCCACAATGTGACCTATCATGATGCAATTGCTTTTATCAATGCCTTGAATGACGAGTGCCGCAGCTTGTTTAAATCGATAAACGTGCCATTTGATGATGATATTTTTGTATTGCCCACCCAGGCCCAGTGGGAATATGCAGCCAGGGAAGGCAGTAAAGGCAGTAGCGACAGCAGTGCCTGCACGGTGTATAGTGGCAGCAGCAATCCTGACGTGGTGGCGTGGCACTATGGCAATGCCAAGTCTCCACAGCTCGTTGCCAGAAAGGCAGCTAACTCGTTGGGCATCTTTGACCTGAGTGGCAATGTGTGGGAGTGGTGCAGGGACTATTATCAAGCCGATTTTTATAAATCATGTAAAGACAAAGGCCTGGTAAAGGATCCTTGCTGTGAGGAGTTCGGTTTCACCCGTGTACTGAGAGGCGGCAGTTGGCGCTTCACCGCAGGGGAATGCCGTCTGACGAGAATCGGTCACTGGCCAGAGGACTATGCCTCCAACGATGTCGGTTTCAGGCTTGTGACCAATGTGACCCGTGACCGGTTGGAGGAACTGAAGAGAATCATCAAGGGAAATCCCCAGTGAAAACGCCTCTCTCCTCGGCCATGGCTGAACTTGGTGTTAAATGCTACGTCTGGCATAGTTTTTGCTGGCTTTTAATGAAGATTCCTTTATCTTCTTTTATTGAAACATGTACTAATCGTTTGCCCACATGGCGATGGGTTAAACCACTTGTTGTATAACATTAATAGTTGAGAAATATGTATAGCCGAGAGTTTACTCCAGAGTGGATTAGTAAGTTGAAACCCGGTGAGGTGTTTGTGTTTGGTAGCAATCTGGCCGGATACCATGCCGGCGGCGCTGCACGTGTGGCTTGTGCCCACTTCGGCGCAGTGTGGGGGCAAGGCGTCGGCCTTCAGGGCCAGAGCTATGCCATCCCGACTATGCAGGGTGGGGTAGAGACCATTGCCCCCTATGTGGACGAGTTTATCCAGTTTGCTCAGTCTCATCCCGAGATGACTTTCCTGGTGACACCCATCGGCTGCGGGATCGCAGGCTTCACTCCTGCCGAACTGGCTCCGCTGTTTGCAGCAGCGATTGATGTGGAGAACATCTTGCTGCCCAAGTCTTTTGTGGACGTTCTGGAAAAAGCCTAGCGAGTCAGGTGTTTACAGACTTTAGTGGCATCATGAAATGAGGTTTATGGGCAAGCGACACATTATTTTGACAATGGTTATCACAGGATTGCTGACGGTGATCCTGTGTGCACTCAACAATGGCAAAAAAGTGGAGTCCGTGGCAAGTGTCAGCGATAGCCAGCGTGTTGAGGATGATTATTGCTCGTCACAGGAATATTCCGAGGATGCAGGGGATGACGATGAAGTAGTACAGATAGATTTGCCGGAGTCATTGAGTACGATAATCGAAGGGGCCTCATGGTCTGGCGAACATTTCTGTACAGCGGGCGACAGGACATTCTATCTTGCTGAAGATGAGTATAAGCTCACGAGTGTCTTGTGTACGAGCAATCAGGTACTTGTTGAGGACCCCTCTTTGGACTACGTTCATCTTGGTGAAGAAGAAAGGCCATACTTGATCACTGTGGGTGAAAAATCTGTTATGGTAGATTTTGCCGACCCCAAGAGTGTGATTCGGTTGATGGCACTCAACCGTGGAACCTTGTCGGGATTCAAGCGCAAGCAGTGGCGCAATGTCGCGGAATTTAGCGACAAGGTGATGTGTCCTCTTGAAATTGATGTGCCCACCTCATCGGTAGCCGGTAGCCGGCACATCAGCCGCTGGATTGCCAATTATGCGATTGCAAGAAAATGTGGGTTTGCACAGGTGGCGGTCTCGCCACCGACCTACTTCACCAATGAATGGCGGAATAACAGCACCTACAAGGCTGGCTACGATGACTGGGATGCTGTCAATGAGTATCTGACGGAGCATTATCTCGATTACATCGTGCGTGAATACGGAAAGAATGACGAGGAATATCCGACGGGTGTCTATTCATGCCTCAGCCTGCGGGCTCGCTATTTCACGAGCCATTATGTGACCTATCAAATGACTGAACGGGAATATGGTGCAGGCGCTCATGGTTACTCCGATGTCGAGCTGGTTTCCTATGATCATGTGAATCATCAGGAAATAGGCTGGAAATACGTTTTCAAGCCTGGCAGCGAGGAGCAAGTGCTCAAGCTGTTGGCCAAGATTGCCGAGACCGATGAGCAATTCGTGTACTACGATGCCGCCGATTTCTGGAAAGGTGTTCAGTTTTTGGACGATGAAAACAAGCCTGATGGTAAAATACTGTTGCCACAGCCCGCATTGACTCCTGCTGGCGTGAGTGTCTCGTTCCAACCCTACGACATAGTTGGCTACTCGGCCGGTTGCTTTCACCTCATGGTGCCTTACAACCTGCTGAAGCCTTACCTCACCGACCGGGCCAAGTGGTGCATCGGCATGAAATAAATAGTAGGGGTTTTGATACAGTTTCGTTAATGCAACCGATGGGCCAACTTCTATATCATTACCTATATAAATGACCGCGCTAGCGAGAGGCTTGCTTGCCTGGTGCTCTGGCTGACTGGGCGTGTCAATATCAGTGGTAGAGGAAACGCTTGATGGTCTTCTTGGGCGTTTTCTCGAAGGGGGTGTCCATCAGTTCCACTTTGGCAACCTTGCTGTAAGCCGGAAGGGATTTGTTGGCGGCGTCGCGTATCATGCCTGGAACCTTTGACCGTGTCTCTTCGTCCATCTCCTCGGGCAGTTCGGTATAGACAAGTGCCGTGATTTTGCCGTCACGGTCCACGACGAGGCATTCTTCGACATACTGGCAGTTAGAGAGGACCGCCTCGACCTCTTCGGGGTAGATGTTTTGTCCCGATGAGTTCAGGATCATCGATTTGATGCGGCCGCGGATGAAGATGTTGCCCTTGTCGTCCATCACGCCCAGGTCACCGGTTCTGAACCAGCCATCTTCGGTGAAAGCCGCCTCGGTGGCTTCGGGATTCTTGTAGTATCCGATGGTCAGGTTGCGTCCCCTGGCTTGGATCTCGCCTGCAATGTGCTGAGGGTCTTCCGAGTCAATACGGATCTCGTGCACAGGTTTGCCGCAAGAGCCGGGCACAAACTTAGTCCACCACTCGTAACCGAGCAGCGGGCACGCTTCGGTCATGCCATAGCCCACGGTGTAGGGCAGGCGAATCTTTTTAAAGCATCGCTCAGCCTCGGGGTTCAGCGCTGCACCGCCCATGATGAAGCATTGTACACCGCCGCCAAATGACTCGATGACTTTCTTGCGCGCAGTCCGGTAAATGAGCCTGTTCACGCCCGGAATAGCCAGCAGTGTATGGGCCTTCTCCAGCGCGGGTTTGATGGCGTTGGCATAGATTTTCTCCATGACCAGCGGCACGGTGACCACCATATAGGGCTTGATGTCGCGCATCGCCTTGAGGAGTGTCGTGGGCGACGGGGTCTTGCCCAGGAAATAGACGGTAACACCATCGACATTGGGATGGATAAATTCAATGGCCAGCCCGTACATGTGGGCCAGAGGCAGCATCGACACGACGGTATCACCGGGATGGTTCGGAAAATGGGTGTTGGCAAAGTCGTCGGTGTCCGAGATGGCATTATAGGTGAGCATCACGCCCTTGGGGTTGCCCGTGGTTCCCGACGTATAATTGATGATGGCAAGGTCGTCGCCATTGTCATCGGGATATGACACTTGCTCGGGGTACATTCCGTGGGGATATTGCTGATCGAAAGCCTTTTTGCGGTTTTCCCATGCATCGGCCACGTCTTGATCACGGTGCCAGAGCAGATGGCTGTCCTTGACATTGATGGCAGCCTTGAGTTGAGGCATGTCATCGGGATTCAGCTTTGCCCAGATGTCATCGTCAACAAACAGCAGGACGCTGTCTGAATGGTTAGTCAAGGTGGAAACCGTGTCGGGGTGAAAATCGGCCAAAAGGGGAACAGCCACGCATCCGTTGACATTGATACCCCAGAAAGTCATCGCCCATCGGGCGCAATTGCGGGCGCACAGAGCGATTTTCTGCCCCTTGCCGATTCCTGTGGTCGAGAAGAAGATGCGGAACTGTTCAATGTTGGTGGCGAGATTTGCATAGGAGAAGGTGTCGCCATTGTAGTCACACAGGGCGTTCTGGGTCCAGTGTTCGCGTACGGTGTGCTCCAGATTTTTCAGATAATGCTTCATAGACTTCTTTTTTTAATGTTATTGCTCGAACTAAAAGTAACGATGAGGAGACTCATGCAATTCATTATACTTTTACAAAGGTACTACATTTTTTTGAAATCAAAGCATATTTCTGATTAATACTTCGCCTTATTAACGTGGTTCTGTTTTTATGTTATAAGGGAAGAGGATTTTAAAAAATATTCGGGAAATTTTGATATGTTTGAGATTTTTATAAACTTTGCAGTGTGATTCTTTTCATTATTACCTTCAAAATTCTAATGATGGATTGAATCAGGATAAATGAAGATGCATAAAATTTTTACTATTATTATATCATTCTTGATTATTTTTCTGCTGGCTTCTTGTTCCCAAAGCAAGAAGGAGTACCGCATTGGCGTGTCGCAGTGTTCCGACGACATCTGGCGTGACAAGCAGAACTCTGAGTTGAAAATCGGTGCTTACTTTCACGATAATGTGGAATTGAGGTTTGCTGCGGCCTATGACAGTGATGAGCGCCAGATTCAACAGATTGACAGCCTTGTCGCTACGGGTATCGATCTGCTGATTGTGGCGCCCAACCAGGTCTCGACAATCTCGTCGGCGATAGACCGCGCCTATGACAAGGGCATCCCCGTGATTGTGTTTGAGCGCAAGACCAATACAGAAAAATATACCGCCTACATGGGTGCCGACAACTACGAGATGGGGCACCTGATGGGAGAATATGTCGCCTCGAGGCTCAATGAGCATGGCAAGATTATCGAGGTGATGGGCCTGAAAGGCTCTTCGCCCGCCATCGAGCGCCACAACGGCTTCAGGGAGGCCATCGCCCAGCACCCGGACATCCAGGTAGTTGCAACGTTGCAGGGGGACTGGACCGAACCAACTGCCTACAACACGGTCAAGCAATGGCTCGACAAGAACAAGGGGGAGAAGGTTGATCTGGTGTTCGGCATGAACGACCGCACGGCGATGGGCGCGCGCAAGGCCTTTAAAGAGGCAGGTGCAGTGTTGCCGCTGTTCTGCGGCATCGACGGCCTGCCCGGCGAGAACGGCGGCATCCGTCTGGTGATGGACTCGCTACTGGATGCGTCCTACATCTACCCCACCCACGGCGACCAGTTATTGCAACTGGCGATGGATATTCTCGAAGGGAAACCCTATGAGAAGGAGACAAAACTGATGTCGGCACTAGTCACCCAAGACAATGCCCGCGTGTTGCTGATGGAGAGCGAGGAAATCATGCGCCAGTCACGCAACCTCGAGCAACTGCATGAACGGGCCGATAAGTATCTGGTCCAATTGGATAATCAGCGCACGTTGACGTTTGTGGCCCTGGCGGCAATATTATTGTTGCTGGCATTGCTC
>Ga0247610_10005722_pt1 | contig 13045 bp, 7 predicted proteins | sample 174DNAGHGhighgp2_FD_193483 | JGI IMG/M metagenome (GOLD analysis project Ga0247610, IMG submission 193483) | Sheep rumen microbial communities from Palmerston North, Manawatu-Wanganui, New Zealand - 1742 DNA GHGhigh gp2 | ecosystem: Host-associated > Mammals > Digestive system > Stomach > Rumen ...
CGAATGATGGTCTAACTAATACTGGATAGCCAATCTCCTTAGCTGCCTTAACAGCCTCTTCAACTGAGAATACACCATATCCCTTAGGCATTGGAATACCAATTTCATTCATTGCATTTTCGAATAATTCTCTATCCTCTGCTAAATCAATTGAATGGGATGATGAACCGAAGATTCTAACTCCAGCTCTATCAATCTTAGCTGCTAGGTTAATAGCTGTTTGACCACCTAAGGCAACAACTGCACCTTCAGGTTGTTCAAAGTGAATGATATTCATAACATCTTCATATGTTAATGGCTCAAAATATAGCTTATCAGATACTGTGTAGTCTGTTGAAACAGTTTCTGGGTTACAGTTTATAATGATAGCCTCATAGCCAGCCTCTTGAATACCCCAAATTGCATGAACTGTTGTATAGTCGAATTCTACACCTTGACCAATTCTAATAGGACCAGAACCTAATACAACAATCTTCTTTCTATCTGATCTAATAGATTCATTTTCATGCTCGTAAGTTGAATAGAAATATGGAACATATGCCTTAAATTCAGATGCACATGTATCAATCATCTTATATACTGGGAAGATATTGTATTCTTTTCTTAAATCATACATTTCATATGGAGTCTTATTCCAAATTCTACCTAAGTATGAATCAGAGAAGCCCCATTCCTTAGCATATCTTAATGTTTCTTCATCTAGTTTAGAATTCTTTAATTGTCCTTCTATTTCAACGATATGCATAATCTTATCTAAGAAGAATCTATCAATCTTAGTAATCTTATAAATCTTTTCTACTGTAATACCTCTTCTAAAGGCTTCAGCTACAGCATAGATTCTTTCATCTGTATTATCATCAATGAACTTTAATAATTCATCATTATTTAATTCTTTAAGCTTATCTAATTCAATATGATCAACCTTATTTTCAAGTGATCTAATTGCCTTTAATAATGATTCCTCAAATGTTCTACCAATTGACATTACCTCACCAGTTGCCTTCATTTGAGTTGAAAGCTTACGGTTAGCGTCTTGGAATTTATCGAATGGGAATCTAGGGAACTTAGTTACTACATAGTCTAATGTTGGTTCAAATGAAGCAACTGTAGATGAAATTTCAATCTCATCTAATGTTAAACCAGCAGCAATCTTAGCTGAAACTCTAGCAATAGGGAAGCCTGATGCCTTAGATGCTAAAGCTGATGATCTAGAAACTCTTGGGTTAACCTCGATTACATAATAATTAAATGAATATGGGTCTAATGCATATTGAACATTACATCCACCCTCAATACCTAATGCTCTAATAATTCTTAATGCAGAATTTCTTAGCATTTGATATTCCTTATTAGTTAATGTTTGAACAGGGGCAACAACGATTGAGTCACCTGTATGAACACCAACTGGGTCTAGGTTTTCCATAGAACATACAATAATAGCAGTATTATTCTTATCTCTCATAACCTCAAGCTCAATTTCCTTAAAGCCCTTAATAGACCTTTCAACTAATACCTGAGTAACTGGAGATAACTTTAATGCATTTTTAACAAGTGGTCTTAATTCTTCTTCATTATCAGCAAAACCACCACCAGTACCACCTAATGTGAATGCTGGTCTAATGATGATTGGGTAACCAATCTTTTCTGCTGCCTTAACAGCCTCATCAATTGTTGTAGCGATTGTTGATTCACAAATAGGCTCACCAATTTCAAGACAAAGCTCTCTAAATAGCTCTCTATCCTCAGCACGCTCAATAGCATCTGCATTAGTACCTAATAATTCAACATTACATTCATCTAGGATACCCTTTCTAGCAAGCTTCATACCTAGGTTTAAGCCTGTTTGACCACCGATAGAGCATAATAATCCATCTGGACGCTCAAATCTAATAATCTTAGCAACATGCTCAAGATCAAGTGGTTCCATATAAACCTTATCTGCAATCTTAGTATCTGTCATGATAGTTGCAGGATTTGAGTTTACTAGAATAACCTCATAGCCCTCTTCCTTTAAAGCAAGACAAGCTTGTGTACCTGCATAGTCAAACTCAGCAGCCTGACCAATTACAATTGGACCAGAACCTATTACCATTATCTTTTTAATATCTTTACGTTTAGGCATTTTTATTACCTCCAAAATCATGTAATAAATCAATAAATTGCTTGAATAAATATTCAGAATCCTCAGGACCAGCTGCTGATTCAGGGTGATATTGAATAGATATTACATGGTTCTTAACATCTCTTACACCCTCTAATTCACCATCGATTACATTAACATGTGTTAATTCTAATCCTGTACCCTCTAATGAATTCTTATCAATAGCAAATGAGTGATTTTGGCTTGTAATTTCTACCTTGCCATTTAATAAATTCTTAACTGGGTGGTTAGCACCTCTATGACCAAACTTCATCTTATATGTTTTAGCACCATATGCTAATCCAATGATTTGGTGTCCTAAGCAGATACCAAAGATTGGAAGCTTACCCTTACATTGCTTAACTAAGTCAATTACTGGCTTCGCATCCTCTGGGTCACCAGGACCATTTGAAATAAATAATCCATCTGGTTGATGCTTCATAATATCTTCATATGTAGATGTGTATGGAACAACTACTACATTACATCCAAACTTATTGAACTTTCTTACAATGTTCATCTTAATACCACAGTCTACAGCGACTACAGTATAATTTGGATTAGCAGTTCTTGAATACCATACCTTTTTAGTTGATACTCTATCTAATTGGTTGTGTTCAAATCCTCTAGCTTTAATTTCCTTAACAGCTTCTTCAGTTGGCTTATCGATATCACAAATCATAACTAATTGTGATCCTTGATCTCTAATGATTCTTGCAAGCTCTCTAGTATCAATATTTGAAATACCAGCAGCGTCATTTTCATCCATCACGTCACCTAAAGTCTTTGTAGCTCTAAAGTTTGATGGGAAATCATTGTATTCTCTTACTACGAATCCACTCATCTTAATTGACTTAGATTCATAGTCATCATCAGTAATACCATAATTACCAATTAATGGATAAGTCATACATACTATCTGACCACAATAAGATGAGTCAGATAAAATTTCTTGGTAGCCTACCATAGATGTATTGAATACTATCTCGGCAATAACTTCCTTATTACTACCAAATCCAACACCTAAGAACTCCATTCCGTTAGCTAAAACTAGTTTTCGATTCTTTTCAACCTTCATATTATTCTCTCTTTCCCTTTAAGATAACAAAAAAAGTTTTCTAGCCAAAAAGACTAGAAAACTAGTAATATCATAAAATTTGGTATTATTTCTTCTAATTCATCTAATCTTGTTAGCCTCACTGGACTATCTTAAAGTTTCCGTAAAAATAATATCACTTAATACAAATCTATTCAAGTTTTTTTTATTTAATTTTATAACTTTTTTAATGAAAACGATTATATCATTTATGATATAAAGTTATTTCTCAAAATTTTCCTTCCACTTACTTGCTAAATCCAAATCCTTCTTACAGCCAACACCATTTAAATAGCAAATATATAAATTATACATTGCCTTTTTATAGCCAGCCTCAGAAGCTTCCTTAAATAGATTAAAAGCTAATTTAGGGTCCTTCTTACAGCCTAAACCATTATATAAGCATATTGCCTGATTATACATTCCCTTAGGGTCATGCTTCTCCGCAGATTTAGCAAAGCACTTATATGCTCTTTCAGGATTTTTAGCAATACCTTCTCCATTTAAGAACATTTTACCTAATCTATTTAAAGATAGAATATCACCATTATCGGCAAGCTTTTGATTAATATCAAAGGCTTTTTCATAATTTACAGCTATACCCTCACCTGCATAATAGCAACCAGCTAAATAAGGACCAGCCTTTAAATTATTTAATTCATATGATTTTTTATAATATTCAAATGCTTTACCAAAATTTTGTAATGTACCAGTTCCATGAGTGTAACAAATAGCTAAATTAAGCATAGCTTCCTTATCCTCTAAATCACTACCTCTTCTAAATGCCTCAAAGGCTAAAGGTTTATTAGCTGTCGTACCTATACCATTTAAATAGCATTCACCCAAATAATTAAGTGAATACGGATATCCTCTATCAGAAGCTTTTTTGAATAATTCAAAGGCCTTTTCTTTATTTTCTTCTACTCCATCACCATTTAAATAAGCTAAAGCTAATTTATGCATCGATTCAGGATCACCCTTCATAGCATTAGCTATTAATTCTCCATTATCTACCTTTTTATGTGCTTCTTTCTTTTTTCTTGTTAATAATACTATTAACAAAGCTACCAATACCAATAAGACAAAACTACCAATTGCAACAATTACAAGGTTCTCCTTAATAAACTGTAACATATATTTCACCGCCGTTCCCTTTATAACATTATAACTTTAAAATGATAAATTATAAAGCATAATAATGTGTTTTATCTAATATCGGACAACGAGTATTAAAATAAAGCCTATGCGGGGGAAATTGCATAGACTTTATTAAGCTAAAATTATTCAATTACGATTAAGAAGATATATAATTCTCCACTATTCTTGTTAATTGTATATGAACCAGCATTTAAATTTAATTCATACTTAGTAATACCAGTAGCTGTTGTTTCTATCTTAGATGAACCAACATTTAACTTATCTCCTGATGCTTTGCATGCCATATAAATTGTAATTTTAGCACTGCTGCTTAATGTAAAGCTAATTGAAGCTTTACTATCAAATTTAGCAGCAACATCATATGTAGTACCATCAAGAGAAAGACCTGTTACATTTAAATCACTGGCATTCTTATAGCTACCTATACTAGCTGTAAATGCTCCTGTTTGATTAACCTTTGACCCATTGAAGTAAATTGATTGTGTCCCAGTTACAGGTGTTGTAGTTCCACTTTCACCACCTGTATTTTCATTACCACCAGTGTTCTCGTTTCCACCTTCAGTACTGCCTTGGTTTCCACCTTCAGAACCGCCTTGGCTACCACCTTGAGTTTGAGTACCAATTTCTTGAACTGACACTAACTTTGAAGTATATGCAAGCAGTAAAGCTGCTAAATTATTATCGATTTCATAACTTGTATCTGCAGTTGAATTATCAAAGGTATATGTGAAATCGCCACCTGCAACTCTACCAGCATATTTCATTACTGTAGCTTTTGCGTTTTCAGGTGATTCAACTTGGCTTGCAGTAACGCCTAAATCAACCTTTGTATCAAAGTTAGAATATGCAACACCGTTAGTATATTCATTTGAAATAACTTCATCTCTTGTTGACGCTAAATATGCATCTGAATTATCTTTTGTTCCTGCTTTTGTTGAACCAGCAACACCAGCAGCTGCATTTGCATACATTAATGATGTAGCACCTTCAATATGATTATTATATGCTTTAATAAAACCTTTTGTTTCACCACTAAATGTTGATTTGCTTGCGGCTCCATCTGTACCATATCCACCAACTAAGAATGGGTCTTTACAATTTCTAAAATAATTACCCTCTGCAAAACATTGAGATGATAATACTGCACCAACTCCATATTTAGATACACCATCATAATAATTGTTATAAACATGAACTGTCATTGTTCTAATTCTTGGATGTCTTGAATCTGAGTGATCAAACCAGTTATGATGATAAGAAATATAATTTTCTCCAGACTCACTCTTCATACCACATAGTGACATTTTTCCTGAATCCCAGAAATGATTATATGAAACTGTCATAAATTTTGTATCATCCTTTAAATCGACTGAACCATCACCCTTAACTTGGTCACCTGATGCTTTATGTCCATAGAAAATATCATTATCATGAACCCATACATGTTCAGTTCCCTGGAATTGAATTGCATCTGAATCCTTATTATCCTTACCCCATTCAATGAAGCCTAAATTTCTTACTTCTACTGAATTACAATCATTAAAACCGACTCCACCATTAAACATTGTAGCATCATTACCAATTCCTTCAACTGTAATGTTAGAACCTTGCTTACATCCCATTGCATACCACTTTGACATATCACTACATACTGTTCCAGTATAATCTAATTTTCCGATTATTCTAATATCATATGGTTCTGTAGTTTTCTTTGTTTTAATAGCTCCAGTTATTTCAGCAATACCAGTATATTCAGTACCAGCTACTGTTGCTTTAACTGTTGACTTATTACTGTTAGTTAAATAAATAACATGTGCATTTGACTTTAATGTACCATCATTATTATAAGCACCAGGAGCTGCTCCATTCTTTCCAGCAATTGATGAGAATGCAAATCCTGTTCTATCATATGATACTACTGCAATATCACTTACAGTTCCTTGTTTAGAAGACACTTCAGAGCCACTAATTACAGGAACAATCTTTAGTTCATAAGTACCCTTCTTTAAACCAACTGCGTCAGCTCTATGATAATAATTATTACCATCTTTATATAATCTTACTAATTGACCATCAATTTTAGTAAAATCATTATATTGTCCACCCTTAACATAAACATTATAGCTATCTGCATTTGTCACAGGACTAAATTCAGCATATAAGCTTTCTTGATCTCCAGCACACTTTAGTACTTGTACACCATCTGTTGTATTAGTAATAACTGGTGTAGGTAAGTTTTCCTGTTGTTGTGAGTTATTACCACCTGTACCAGTTTGTGTACCTTCTCCACCAGTGGTATTGCCGCCAGTGCCAGTTTGTGTACCTTCTCCACCAGTGGTATTGCCGCCAGTGCCAGTTTGTGTACCTTCTCCACCAGTGGTATTGCCGCCAGTGCCAGTTTGTGTACCTTCTCCACTAGTTGCATTTCCACCTGTAGTAGTTTGTGTACCATTTCCTGATTCAGAAACAGTTGTAGCTGGTGTTGATGTACTAGCATCATCACATGCTGATAATGATAAAGCAGTTAATGCTGCCATTGCTAATCCTAAAACAATTTTTCTCTTCTTCATTTTTTCTCTTCCTTTTCCTTTTTATAAAGCGTTTTCAACTTGCTTACATACTTTAAACAAAGAAATTATTGTTTTTATTGGTGAAAAAATAAAAAAATTAAAAAAAAGAGAATTATCTTCGCAAAGATAATCCTCAATTTATTAATTATACTAGTTGTAAATAGTAAAGAATTGTATTTGTAGTATTCTTTGTTATCGTATGAGTTTTTGCTTCTAAATTTGATATAACTAGAACGCCATCAGTTGGCACATCATAATCAACACCATCAACTGTAATTTTCTTACCACCAGTCACATGCAATGTTAAAGTTTTTACAGTTGTTGTAGTAAATGTCACTGATGTTTTAGATTCCATCTTCAAACCTTGTGTATATGAGACACCTGCAATAGTTGCTGAAGTTTTAGAATAACTACCACTAACAGAAACTGTAGAATTTGATGGTGAACCTGCAAATGAACATTCAATTGCTTGACTAGCTAATGACTCATATTGAGAAATTGCTGATTCTAATTTAGAATAATTAGTTACAGATGTTTTTTCAGTTGCAGTTAAAGCGTTGTAAGCAGTTTTTGCATTATTAATTTCTGTTCCGGCACTCATTGTAATTGTACTAGGAAGTGCATCAATAAGTTTAACAACATAAGTAATCTTTATTTCTGAATATTTTGTAGTGTCAGTAATTAATGATTGCTGTTCACTAGATAAATGATTATATGCATCAATAACTGCTTGTAAGCTTGTTAAGTTTGTTAAATCAGCATTTTCAATCATATCATTTACATTCTTTACAGCTAATAATGAATTATATGTAGTCTTTGCTGCTTGTAATGTTGAATAGTTTGTTACTTCATTCTTTTGATCATCATCTAATTGATCATATAAAGCTTCAGCAGTCTCAATCGCAGTCTTAGAATCTAATGTTACAGGGCCAATATTATTAATTGCTTCAATGCATGCTTCTAATGCATATGATGCAAATGATGCTTCTGCTGCTGTTAATGTTGAGTAATTAGAAACTGTTGCGTTAGGGCATTTACTAATAAGCTTAGTATACTTATTTCTTGCATTAGCAATACTAGAGGCTGAATCCTTAGTTACTGTTCCAATTGCGTTAATAGCATCTTCTACGTCTTTAACACCTAAACTTTCGTATTGTGATAATGCTGCTGCTACTGTAGCATAATTAGTTACTTTACTCTTAGCATCTCCTAATTTTTCATAAGCAGCGATTGCAGCATTAATCTTATTATAGCAATCATCTGAATATGTGATTGTTGAAGGAATTGCATCAAATGCCGCGTTATATTCAGCAATTAATTGATTTGTTAATTCTTCTGAATCATATTCAGCAAATGATAAACTTGTAATATATGAATCCTTATCTTTTTGACAAGAAACAATTACATAGATACCAGGTTCTAGTACTACTGTTCCTGAGCCACTAATCACAACCTTACCATCAGATGAAATAACTGAACCAGCATTTAAAGCCTGAGATGAGCTTCCCTCTAATACAATTGTCATAGTGGCTGCTCTATCTAGTTTAAATGTTGCAGCCTTACCTCTAAACTTTACGCCAGTTGATGCATCATATCCAGTAATTCCAGTCCATACAATATTATCAACTGTAGCATTAGTCTTTGATGTTGGAAGAGTAATTGTCTTCATTTCAACTGAAGTAGTTGGTGTTTCTTCATTGAATTTAGGATCTGTTTTCAAAGTAGTTTTATTTAATACTGTTCTATAATTTGAACCAGCAAATTTTATATTTTCTGTTCTAGCAACTGAAGCTGTTGTTAAATAACAATCAGAAACTTTCTTTACTGAATCATAATAGAATAATGACGAATTAGTATCAAAATTAGCGTAGCTTGTTCCGTCATATGCGCAATTAGATGAAACTGAAGCATCTCTACTATTAACTATAGTTCCTGTTTGATTACCGAAACATTGAACAAATTCATTTCCAAATAATTTAGCTGTACCACCGTTTCCATCAAAAACATTTTTTCCACCTTCGTAGAAATTATTCTCTGAATACATATATGAATTAGCACGTAATGAAGTTACATAAGATAATTCTGCTTTTGAATCATTTGAATCTCCATATACATAATTATTATAGAAATGAATATTAGCTTGTCTTAATAGAGGAATACGTGATCCACAATTATACCAAACATTATGATGGAATGTCATATTGAACTGTAATGATGAATCAGAAGATCCAACTAAATTAGTCTTATGACAATATTCAAAATAATTGTATGATAATGTATAATACATACCACGCTTAAAGTCACATGATCCATCGCCTTCATCTTTATCAGATTCAGCAGGGTTAGAGATATGTGGAGCTAAGAAAGTATTATGATGAATCCAACATCTTTCAACTGAAGCTGTAATCTTTTTACTTGATGCTACGCCTTCCATACCAATAGCATCTTCTGGTGTATTCATAAATACTAAATTTCTTACTTCAAATGACTTACCGTAATTTGCAAATGCACTTTCACACATAAAATGAATTCCCCATCCATCTAAACCTGCATCATTTCCAATACCTTCGATTGTTACATTTTTAGCAGACTTCATACGAGCCATATGACCATTATCGCCACCTGTTCCACCATAATCAGCTAAATTACCGTTATTTTTTACATCTGACTTTAATGCATAATCGGTTAAGCCATCAATTAATCCAGCATGTTTGGCATCATATGTTCCTGGTTGATATAAACCTGATTCGGAAATTAATCCAGCAAATCTTATTACTAATGGAATATTATCAGCAGCTAAATCAGCTAAAATACCTTGATTTGTATTACCTTTAGCATAATATATTTTACCTGAATCATCTACTTTTCTACATTCTGTTTCATGTCCTTCATCACCAGATGCTTTACCTACAGAATTAAGGATATTACCAATACCTCTTACTGTCTTTCCATTATATTTCAATTCAACTGTATTCTTAGTAGCATCAGTTACATATAATACAATTGCATTATCCTTTAATGTACCATCGTCTTTATATGCTCCTACGCCTTCGTTATAGTCAAAATGAGCATATCCAGATCTATCATATTCCATTACATCGACATTCATTATAGCAGGAGTTCCTTTGTCACTTCCTGCTTCAGCCGCACATAATTTTATATCATATGATCCCTTTTTAATACCAGAGATATCAATTCTATTATTATTTGCAGATAAACTTTGTAAGAAATAATCCTTATTTTTCTCTAATTTTTGATATGTATTTTTATTTTTTTCGCTAATATATACATTATAATCACTATAGCCAGAAACTGGTTCAAATTCTACATAAGCAGATTCTAATTCGCCACTTACACTTGTAATCTCAAAAGAACCTTCTTCTAGAACTTCTCCATTTCCAGAGTCTAATGCGCCTACCTCACTACCATTCTTACCAGGAGTAACCTGACCTTCTCCACCTTGTTGGCCACCTTGGCTTCCACCTTGACCACCTTGGCCTTCACCACCTTGTTGACCACCTTGGCCCTCACCGCCTTGTTGGCCGCCTTGGCCTTCGCCAGTACCTGTACCAGTGCCAGTTCCAGTACCTGTACCAGGGTTTGTATTATCTCCTGTATCAACAGTTGTTGGATCATTATTTGTACTTGAATCGTCACATGCAGATAAAGCAAATACTGCAGCAGCAGCCATTGCTAAACCTAATAAGATTTTTCTCTTTTTCATAAAACATTTTTCTCCTCTTGTGCAAACGTTTTCTGTTCGCTTCTAATCTTTAAACAAACCAATATTGAAATTTATTGGTAATTTTTTAAAAAATTTTTTTGAAAGAAAAAACCGAACTACAAAGGTTCGGTTTCTAGCCCTAAAAAATTACTTCTTGTCAACTTTTACAACATTCTTAGCTTGAGGGCCTCTTTCGCCTTCCTCAAGATCAAATGTTACAGCTTGACCTTCTTCTAAAGTCTTGTAGCCATCAGAAACGATTGCACTAAAGTGTACAAATACATCCTTTCCCTCTTCTGGCACAATAAATCCATAACCTTTCTCGGCATTGAACCATTTAACCTTACCATCCATAAAACCTATAATACTCCTTTCGACATAAAGCCTATATTTATTATACAATGGTTTTTTTTAGGTATCAAGTAAAATTTAAAACGTTTTCATCAAAAAAGAGTAAATTACTATCATTGTAGAAAAAAAGAAGTTAATTATTTAACTTCATTTTTCATAATAATTGCATTTAAAATATTAACAATATTATTAATAGAATTCTTATTTTCTTCCTTTAAATAATTCTTATCAAAATTCTTTAAGGTATTAGAAAATTGAATTTTAGCTGTCTTCTTATTATTAAATGTTATTAATACATGATATTCTTCTGCTTCAAATGCTTCATCTAATTTAGCATTTTCAGTTTCCTTTTCATCATAATAAACACTAAAATTTAATATATCATCATATTCACAGAAAATTGCATTCTTATCCTGATAATTAAATGTAATAGCTTTTAACTCATTATCACAATTAATATAAAGTGGGAATAATTTAGATACTACCTTATATCCATCATATTTAATCTTACCATTCTTTTCAATTGCGTCTGCATAGAATGCTTGGAATGCATTCCAATATTTCTTTTTGTTTAATAAATATAAAAATACACTGCAGCAACAAGAAAGAATTGATAATACAATACAAACTACTCCACCTGCAACTGATTCCATTACAAAGAATACAATTCCAACAATTAATAATACAACAAATGCTAAAGCGCACATTGGAGTAAAATAATCTACCTTATATTTAAATTTATAATGATTTTTAATAGATTTAATATCCTTCTTAGATGCCTCTTCTAGCATCATTATAGATTCATATCTCTTTTCATTCTCTGTTAATATTCTCATATTTTTTTACCTCGTAGTATTCTATTAAAATTTTAACACTTTTTGAAATAGTTGTAAAATTTAATTTTTAAATTCAAAAATCACCAAATTTATAGTATAATATTTTAGAATTGAGAGGAGGGTAAAAATGAATAACAAAAAGATTTTAGTAATACAACAAATTTCATGTTATGGTCAAACTGGCTCTTCTCTATCACTTGCTACTCTATCCGCTTTTGGATTTGAGATAGCAATACTTCCAACCTATTTAGAATCTACTCATAATGATCCATTTACTGGAATACATGAAATAGATTTTACAGCTGATATGGAAAAGATAATTGATCACTGGAAAAGTGAACATATTCAATTTGATTCTATTTTAGTTGGTAAGGTTAAAAATGGTAAGCAATTCGAATATATAAAGGATGCTAAGCAATATCTATTAAAGGATGATGGTATCTTTATTGTAGACCCTTGTATGGGTAATAATGGAGATGCATTCCCTGATTTAGAAATTGATGTAATATCTGGTTATATTGATTTATGTAGTATAGCAGATTATATATTACCTAATGTAACTGAGGCATGTCTAATGACAAGACATGATTATGATGTATATCAAGGTGATAGCTATTTAAATGATTTAATAGCAGAGCTTGTAGGAATTGGTCCTAAGAATGTCATTATTACAAGTGTTATGGATGATGAATATTCTATTGGATGTGTATCATATGATGGTTTAACAAAAACAACAATCATAAAAGAAAAGCTAGATAATACATATAAAGGAATTGGAGACCTATTCTCTGCATTAATGACTGCCTATATTAATTTAGGTATGCCTATTAAGGGTGCTATAGATTTCTCTACTGATTTTATCTATGATGCAATCGAACAAACAAGCGAATTAGAATTCCATGATTATGGATTAAAATATGAAGATTTAATTAAAGAATATTTAAATAAAAAAGATCCGAGATACTAAAATCTCGGATTTTAAATTATTCATATAATTCTGCAGTTATAAAATGAATAGATCTACTATTATCATAATCATCATAAGAGAAATTATGATTCTTTAAATACTTTTCAAATTGATTAATTACATCATCATAATACTCACCCATGAATTTAACTAAATCGTCTCTTTCATCTGTATTAGTAACGATGTTTTCAATTTTAAAGAAT
>Ga0247610_10005723_pt1 | contig 13045 bp, 6 predicted proteins | sample 174DNAGHGhighgp2_FD_193483 | JGI IMG/M metagenome (GOLD analysis project Ga0247610, IMG submission 193483) | Sheep rumen microbial communities from Palmerston North, Manawatu-Wanganui, New Zealand - 1742 DNA GHGhigh gp2 | ecosystem: Host-associated > Mammals > Digestive system > Stomach > Rumen ...
GTAAACCACGTTGTAGTAGGCTTCCATCACGGCAAGGCAAATGTCGGCTTCAGCCTGTTCCTGCTCTGTCCGCGAAATAGCCAGCGACGTCTTCGACACACGCATATTGTTCACGGCCTGAAACCCGTTGAAAAGGGTGATTCCCGCCGATATGCTGTAACTGTTGCTGAATGACGTGGTATTGAAATAGGTGTTTGTCTGCGGGTCGATACTGCGGCCGAAATTGTAGCCTGCGCTTGCGCTCGCATCAACCTGCGGTGTGAGAGCCGCCAGAATGGCGTCACGGCGCGTTATCCGCGCATCGTCAATGGTAGCCTCGCTAATGCGGATTTTTGTTGAGTTCGATATGGCATATTCCATACAATCTTTCAGCGTCATTGTGCGGACACTGTCCGAAGCGTTTGCTCCGAATGTGCTAGGCGCGATTGCCATCATAATACCGATTATCAATTGTTTTTGCATAATTGTTTTACGTTTTAAAATTTCTGCAAAAACAATGGCATAAGGTGTGCCAAAAGTGCCATACTGCTGATAATCAGCAAAATCACTATTTTGTAAAGTGTAAAAAAGTGTAAAGTTTTTTACAATGGGTTTACAGTTGCTTTACAGGTTTACACGGGAAACGTAAACTTAAAACGAAAATACTAACACCTAACACCCAATACCCAACATCGATTCAATTAACAACTAACAATTAACAATTGAAAAAGTAAAATACTAACTCCTGAATCCTAAATCCTAAATCCTAAATTCCAAACCCTAACTCCTAACTCCTGAATTCTAAATCCTAAATCCTAACTCCCATCTCCCAACTTATTCATCAAAAAAAGACTCCAATTTCTTTGTCGCATGGAATTTTGTTGTATTTTTCGGCCGTGTATCAACAATTGATTGACAAGCGAAATACAGACTGAAGATGAATTCATCCATCTGTAAAACATTATTTTATAACAAACTGAGTTGTTTGCATCAAACTATTGCCCCCAGCAAAACAATGGCAATGGCTAACGGCTTGGCCAGTCATACGCTCGAATCACATTTTAATAATTCATATTTTCTAATCATTTAATTTTAATTGCTTATGAAGAAATTACTTTTTCTATTTGCAGGCTGCCTGCTGTTTGCTGGTGCAAACGCGCAGGAAGAATCCTTGTACAACGAATGGTTTACAGATGGCGGTGCATCTCAACCCCTCGAAACAGAACAAATTGAAGGCTACGATGCCGCCAAGATTGTAATTTCTACCGCTGCCGCCAATGGCGATAATTGGTCTGTGCAATTTTGCAACATCTTCAATGGCAACAAAAGACAAGCTGAAGGCCGCGCTTTCAGTATTACATTCGATGCCAAGTTTATTGGCGGCGACGATGTTGAATACGCTACATTCTATTTTTTAACGGGCCATAATCGCAGAACGATAGATGGTGAAACGATTGAATTTCACGATGATTATCAATGGGGCAGCGATAATACAGAATTGACTGACGTTTATGTCAATGATTCTTATATTTCCACCTCGATTCCATGCTTTTTCGCACCTTTTAATGTATATAACAACGACTGGACTCAAATCACAATCGATGGTACAATAGGAGATGCCGGTGCAGATTACATTGGCATTCAGTTCAATTTGGGTGGCAATGCCGACAACGCAGGCACTTTATACATTAGAGACATGCATGTAAACATTGGTGGTTCAAGCGGAACTAACCTAAGTTATTTCGGCCTTATGGAAATTGCCGATGATAACTTTGATTATTCTCCACTTAGCGAGAACAATTTGGCTGTAACCAAATTCAACAACACCGAAGCCACAACCGTTACTGTTCCATCAACGGTAACCATTGGCGAGGTTGAATACACCGTCACCGCAATTGGCGACGAGGCTTTCAAAGACTGCAGCAATCTTACTTCTGTAACACTGCCGGCCACTATTACAAGCATTGGTGATGAAGCTTTCAGCGGATGCGAGAATCTAACCAATTTTACCATTCCTGCCGCTGTACAGAACATTGGTTCTGGTATATTTGCCAGCTGCTCTGCACTTACCGCAATCACCGTTGACAACGGCAACAACTACTGGTCGGCTGAAGACGGTGTGCTCTTAAACAAAAACAAAACAGTGCTCAAATGTTGCCCTGCTGGAAAAACTGGTAGCTTCACCGTGCCAAGTACTGTTACCCAAATAGCCAGTGCGGCATTCTACAATTGTACTGAGATTGAAGAAGTTATCCTGCCCGATGGATTGACAACAATCGGTAGTTCTGCCTTTTATAATTGCCAAAGCTTGGAATCTATAATTATTCCCGAATCAGTAACAATGGTTGACTCATATGCATTCGAATACTGCCCTAATTTGACAGCATATTGCGAAACTACAACACCCCCATCGTCGCAATGGGCTTATAGATGGAACGGCTACGAGGCCCCATGCTCGTACGTATTTGCATACGGTGCATGGAATCTTGACGAGGATGGCGTGCTTACCGTCTCAAAATGCCTAAATTTCGAGGGAATGAGCTATTATCCATGGTACTCGTATATCGAAGACATAACAAGCGTTGTTATTGAAGATGGTGTTACCTGCATTGGCAATTATGCTTTTTCAGGTTGCTCTAATTTGAGCAGCATAACTATTCCCGATGGGGTTACAACCATTGGCGAAGGAGCCTTCTATGAGTGCTATAGCCTTACAAATATCACCCTTCCCGAAGGAGTTACCACTATTGGTTACCAAGCATTCTACAACTGCAGCAACCTTGAAACCATTTCTATTCCGAACAGCATTACAAGCATTGGTTCTTACGCATTCAATAACTGCGACAACCTAACGTACAACTACGACGATGAAGCAGTTGCAATGTATTTAGGCAACGAGGACAACCCGTTCTTATGCCTGGTAAATAAAGTTTTAGTAGGAGCCAATTCTGTTACCGTAAACGATGACTGCAAGCTGATTGCCTCAAGCGCTCTCACCTATTTAACAATTGTTGAAGTACCCGAAACTGTTGAGTATATTGGCAGTTGTGCTTTCTCTGGAGTTAAGAATGTTATTTACAATGGTTCAGCAACTGGCAGCCCATGGTGCGCAACAGGTGTGAACGCCACTATCGAAGATGATTTCATATATGCCGACGAGGAGAAAACCATTTTGATTGGCTATACCGGCAGCGATACCGAAATTGTTATACCAAGCACTGTAATCGAGATTGGTGAAAATGCGTTCCAATTTTCAAACGTCACATCGGTTGACATGAGCAATGCTACCAACCTTACCAACATTGGTGAATATGCATTCTCATTATGCCAAAAACTTGAATCGGTTGTGTTCCCCGAAAGTTTGGAAACCATTGGCAATGAAGCATTCTACAATTGTCAAAGTCTTACAGCGGTTACCATTCCAAGCGGTGTTGTAACCATTGGCAATGAAGCATTCCAATTCTGCAACTATATAGAAACGCTCGACCTGAGCAATGCCACAAGTTTGCAACACATTGGCAACAGTGCTTTCCAAAATACACAGATTACTGAGATTGTAATTCCCTCTTCGCTAAAATACATTGGCAATAATGCGTTTTTCGGAAACGAAGACAGGTTCGAGCAACTCGCAACTGTTGACTTCAGCAATGCTACAAGCCTTCAAACTATCGGCAGCAAGGCGTTTCAAAACCAGCGCAATCTGGCTGAGGTTGATTTAAGCAATGCCACAAGCCTTCAATCAATCGGCTATGGAGCATTCTACAATTGTTCAAGTCTTGAATCGATTGAAATACCCGGAAGTGTAACATCTGTCAATGACCAGGCATTCGCATATTGTTCAAATCTTAAATTGGTTACCATTCCATCATCGGTAAATTACCTCCGCTCTGAAACTTTTTACGGATGCGATAAAGCTACCATTTTGTGTGAAGCTGAATCGGAATGGGTTGTCACTTACTATACATATAATTGGAACTACAACAAACTGATTTGGAACTACAAGAACCTTAATGTTGATGCTTGGGCCAACGATGATGAATATGGCGAAGTTGAAGTTACTGGCGAAAGCGACCACTTTGAGTATGGCGATGTGGCCACACTGACCGCCACACCTGCCGAGGGTTACCAATTTGTCCGCTGGGACGATGGCAACACCGACAACCCGCGCACACTCACCGTTGACGATAACTACGACTTTGTAGCCATTTTTGCCGATGAGAATGCCACCATCTATACACTTACAATCAATGTCAACAATCCTGATTATGGAGTAGTATATGGCGCAGGCCGTTATGCTGCAGGCGAGTATGTTGACATTATTGCCTACGAGTCTGATGGTTGTTATTTTATAGATTGGACCAACGGTAGCACCGAATATAGTGATTACTACTATTCTTCAATTCAAATGACTGACAACATTACTTTGACAGCCAATTTCGGAATCGAGACATACGATATTACTGTTAACGTAAACGGCAATGGAACCGTTACTGGAGCCGAGGATGTTACTTATAACTACGGCACCGAAATGGAACTTACCGCCGTGCCTGACGAGGGCTACCGCTTTATCAGCTGGTTGTACGATGGCGGCATCACCAATATGAATCCGTTGACAATCACCGCAACAAACGACTATGAAATCACAGCCAACTTTACCGAGATAACCAAAGAGGTGTTCGAGGGTGACAACATAGTTTATTCCGATGGCAAAGAGTATGATAACTGCGTATTCCACCCAACCGAGACCGCCTTGTACACCATATTTGCACGCCCCTACAGTAGCAGCTACTATTCGCAATGCAATCTGCTGGATGCCGACAAGAATGTACTGGTACAGAGCTACGGCGACGCAATTACATACGAGCTGCAGGAAGGCGGAACCTACTATATTGGTGCCGGATACCAGTTCGATGGCTATTGGGGCGAAACAAGAGTAACCATTAGCAAGCCGTTAACTATCAGCGTAACAGCCGAAAATGGTACTGTATATGGTTTGGAGACTGACACATTCAACTATGGAGATTATATTGAACTCTATGCTGAGCCAGATGAAGGCTACAAATTTGTACGCTGGAGCGGCAGTTGGAACAGCAATTCTGAAGATATCGATTTTGAAATCACTAAAGATATGGAGTTAGAGGCAATCTTCTGCCCCGAAGACCAGAACCTTTACACAATTGAAACTGGCAATAATTCAACTCCTGGTTTCGCATTGATTAACGGAAATACAACCTATATCAAATGCATTGAAGGCGAAAACATTACACTCATAGCCACGCCACTCGAAGGTGCCCATTTCAGCCAATGGAGCGATGGCAACACCGACAACCCGCGCGAATTAACCGTGACAGAAGCTGCTGTAATCACAGCTAAATTCGAATACAACTACTACACTGTTACAGTTGAGGCCAGCGAAGGCGGATATGTTATAGGTGGCGGCAGCTATCAATATGGTTCCTATATTGATATTGCGGCCTATGGCAACAACTATTATTGCAGTTTTAACTCTTGGAGCGATGGCAGCACAAATAATTACCACGAAGTGTATATCACCAGCGACACCACCTTTACCGCATACTTCGATGTTCAAGAGTTCACTGTGAATGCTGAGGCTTACAATCCGGCACAAGGCTCGGTTGAGGGCAGCGGTGCGTACGCATACGGCAGCGAGGTTACTCTTAAAGCCACTGGCGCAACAGGCTACCACTTTGTGGAGTGGAGCGATGGAGAAACCGACAATCCGCGCACGGTTACAGTTAACGATTACAACAATTCGTACACTGCATACTTCGAAATCAACACTTACAATGTGATTGCCGATGCCAACCTCGAGAATGGTTCAATTACCGGCATTGGCACATATACCCATGGACAGGAAGCCACATTCAAAGCTGTGCCTGTTGGTGGCTACAAATTTGTTCGCTGGAGCAATCTGGGAACCGAAGATGAGTTCACCACTACCGTTACGGGCGATATGACTTTGAGCGCAGTGTTCTGCGAAGACAGCAAAGATGTGTTTGAAGTTACAGTTAAAACAGCAGGTGGACGTGGTACTGTTACCGGAGCAAGTATGTATGTAGATGGTGAAAAGGCAACATTTACCGCATCGCCTGACGAGGGCTATCACTTCACATATTGGAACGATGACAAAGATGCCACCGAGCCTACTCTTAAAAAGACCATTACAAAAGAGCAGACCATTACCGCTCATTTCGAAAAGAACACCTACGCTGTAGCTATTTCAGCTGGTGAGAATGGTACAGTTACTGCCAAACTTGACAACAAGGATTTTGTAAACGGAACTGTTGAGCATGGCGATGAAATAACCCTTAAGGCTACCGCCAACGCCAACTACCACTTTGCAGGCTGGAGCGATGGCAACAACGATGCAGAGCGCACCATCAGCGTTACAAAAGACCTTAACCTGACTGCAAACTTTGCAAAAGACACCTACACGCTCAGCATTAAAGCTACTAACGGAACCATCAAAGGCAACGGAACATTTGAAATTGGCGAAAGCGTGACAATCACCGCCGAACCGGCATTTGGTTACAAGTTTGTCCGCTGGAGCGATGGCAACACCGACAACCCGCGCACTGTGACTATCACCGCCGAGCTGATCAACACCATCGACGAGTCGTTCACTGCAGTGTTTGAGGAAGCTGGCAATGCAACCGCCATTGAAGATGAGGTTGCCGCCGAAATCAACATCTACGCTTACGGCAACACCATTGTGGTTGAGAACGCCACAAGCGACATTGATGTTTACAGTGCTATGGGCCAGCTTGTAAGCCGCACCACTGCAAACGGCGAGCGCAATGTGATAACAGTCAACGGCACTGGCATTTACATTGTCCGCACCGGAAACGTTGCAAAACGTGTCATGCTGCAATAATCTGAACTTCAGATAACACACTGCGGGGCCGCAACTTTGGTTGCGGCCCCGCTTGTTTTTTTTGGTGGCACCTATTATGAAGCAACTGCTTTTTCCCGACAAAAAGGCTATATTTGCTATTGTATACTAAACTCAAACTATATGAAAAACTTAACTACACTTTTATTTGCGGTGTTGCTTGTGTGGCAAGCCAGCGCGCAAGAATTTACCGTTGGAAAACTGAAATACTCGGTAACCGATTCTGACAAGCTCTATGCAACGGTTGTAAAGGCTGAGGCTGATATTAGTGGTGATTTTACAATTCCCGGTACAATCGAAAACAATAATGCGACCTATTCTGTCACCAAAATTGATGACTGGGCATTTTCGTACTGCGACAGCTTAAAATCGATTATCATTCCGAATACGATAACTGTTGTTGGATATGCAGCGTTCGCCGAATGTCCAAACCTGCAGAATGTGACATTACCTGAAACTACTACAAGCATTGGTGAATATGCATTCTCCGGCTGTGCAAAGCTGACAAAGCTAACCATTCCCGAATCGGTAAAAAACATTGGCAAATATGCATTCAAGGGATGTTCGAGATTGAATTCGATAACTATTCCTAATACAATTACCAAAATAGAAGATGGTGTGTTTTCTGGTTGCGGTAGTCTATCGGCAATATCACTTCCCGAATCAATAACAAGTATTGGTGTGGAAGCATTCATTGGTTGCGGCAGCCTTGAGTCTTTTAAAATACCGGAATCGGTCACAGCCATAGGCGATTGGGCGTTTGCAAGTTGTGAAAAATTATCGGCGATAACTATCCCTGAATCACTTACAACCATTGGCGACTATGCGTTCAGAGGTTGCGGCTTTGCAACATTGGCCATTCCTAATACCGTTACAAGCATCGGTGAATACGCTTTCCAATTCTGCGACTCACTCACATCTGCGACCCTCTCAAATTCTATTACCAAGATTGCCTTAGGCACTTTTTCGGGTTGCCCCAAGCTTACATCGGTAACTATTCCGAATTCCGTCAAAAGCATCGGCGAACAGGCTTTTCTTGAATGTGGAAGTCTGGCATCAATAACCATTTCCAATTCTGTTGACACCATTGGCGACTTTGCATTCAGACTGTGCGACAAACTGACTGCCGTCACTATTCCGAACTCGGTAAAAGCTATCGGCGGCTCGGCTTTCAGCGATTGCAGCAGTCTGACTTCGATAAGCATTCCGAACTCAGTTACAAGCATCGGCGACGGAGCGTTCTCATTCTGTAGTGGCCTGACTTCCGTAACCATTTCTAATTCGATTACCACTATCAACGCCGATTTGTTTTATTGCAGCGGCATTACTTCGATAGTTATTCCCGAATCAGTTACCAGCATCGAAAGGGGAGCGTTTTCAAGTTGCACAGGATTGTCGTCAATATCGATTCCCGAGTCGGTTACAAACATCGGCAGCTCGGCTTTCAATGGTTGCAAAGGACTGACCACCATAACCATTGCCAATCCGTCGGCAACCATTGACGACTATGCTTTCGCCAACTGCACAAGCCTCGAATCATTCCACATTCCCGGCGCAACAACAAGCATTGGCATGGGAGCGCTCATGGGCTGCACCAGCATGAAATCTCTAATCATTCCAAATTCAATTACAAGTATAGGTGACAATGCTTTCAGCAACTGCACAAGTCTGAGCTCAATAACCATTCCAAGTTCGGTAACAAGAATTGGCACCGGGGCTTTCGGCGATTGCAGCGGTTTGAAAAGTGCCGAATTTGCAAGTATCGAAAGCTTGTGCGGAATAGAGTTCGGCTCAAACTCGGGCAATCCACTATTCTATGCTAATCATCTGTATATAAATGGAGAAGAGATTTCCGAATTAGTAATTCCGAACAACATAAGAAGCATCGGCCGCTATGCTTTTGCCTGCAGCAATCTCGCATCGATAACCATACCAACATCGGTTGAAACCATTGGCAGCCATGCGTTCGAGAAATGCAGCAACCTGACAATTTATTGTGAGGCAAGCTCGAAACCATCGGGCTGGGAAAACGATTGGAATCCTGACAAGCGGCCGGTTGTTTGGAGAGACGCCAGCGCAGTTGCCGAACCTGCAGCCAACACAATCGGCATCTACGCCTACGGCAACACCATTGTGGTTGAAAACACCACAGACGAAATCCGCGTTTATAATGTTATGGGTACATTGGTTTGTAGAGATGTTGCGCGTGAGGTCTCTACGGTTGCCGAATCGGGCATCCGCACCGAATTGAAGGTCGATGACGCAGGCCTTTATATTGTAAAAATCGGCAACATTGCGAAACGGGTTATCATAAAATAAAAACCAGAATTAAGTACCTGACATTATGAAATATACAGTTGTCAGTCAAAGCGGCTGTTCGTTTGCGTTCGGGTTTTAAATTCCACAAAAAGGCTGTCTGTTTCTTCCTCCGGAATACATTTATCAGAATTTAAAATGTCCGGTGAGTTCAAATCTGAACGTACGCCAGCTGTATTTGTCGGTGCGGATGAGGGTGCCATCGGCGCGGTCGTAGAGCGAACCGGTGTGCGTCATGTCTTTGGTGATGGGAATATACAAGTTGTTCGATACGGCAAAATGCTTGCTCAAATCGTAACGCATTCCGGTAATTATGCCCAGCGAGTGCAAATCTTTCAAATCGCTGTTCATGGCCATACGGATGTTGTATTCGGCGCCAACGTATGGGTTCAGCCTCCCGGACCGGAAGCCCAAACGCGCCGGCAAGGCTAACATTACGTAGTTTGTTGTCGATTCCACCAAGCCAACCGAATCCTCGTATTGCCCGGTGCTTTCGTCCTCATTCCAATGCATATCAAGGCCTTCGCCGTGCCCTTTTTCGCCTTTTTCGATGTTGAAAGTGCTGATGCTAATAGTGTATTTCGCATCGTCGCTGCATGAGTTGCAATCGGGATAATCGCAGGTGAATTTACCTTTAAACCCTTCGTTTTCAAGCAAAAAATGAATGCCGGCACCTACGCCTAAGGTAATTCTGCTGATGAATTGAGTCTCGTAGTTAACACCAAAACTGATGGTGCCGTTACCGCCCGGATTCCACGCCTGATGGTCCTCAACAACTATCGGGCTGCAAATGCTTGTCCACGCGCCAATGCCCATAAACATGTCGAGCGTGCTTTTTTCCGCAATAAAGTCAAACACGCTCCGTTTTCGCGTGCTGTCAGCAGGTTGTTCCCACTCGCCTACGGTTGGAATCGTGTATGCTTTTTTACTGAATATCAGTAGATTCGGAGTAGTTGAAAGCGTGGTTGGTCTGATAGCAGGCATAGCCGTAGCGCCTTCGAAAGGGTCGACGCGTTTTTGGACATATTCATATATGGTATCGTAGATTATTTCCTCCTCATATATGTATATAGTGTCTTGAGCCCGCACCAAAACACTTGATATGCAGACCAATACCAACGCTAATACATTTTTCGGCAGAAAGCGCATAAACGATTGTAACCGATGCAAAATAAATCTAAATCTTCGTTCCTACCCTCAATTAAAATCCAAATTCTAAGCAAAAACAAACGTAAACGTAAATACAAACTCCTAACTCCTAACTTCTCAATTAATCGTGTCCTTGACAATTACCCTTTGGTGTTTTACGATTTTCTTTTTCACCACAACGGTCTTTTTCTTCTCCTCCTTTGGCTCAACCTTTTTGGTTGCTTTCGGTTCTGGCTCAGGTTGCAGATTGGCAAGCGTATCGGCCAGATTGAGCGTATCGGGCGGAAGCACATCAGTCAGTGTATCAATCCGATAAGCTGTGCTGTCAACTGTGACGACAATTGGCGCTGGCTCTTGAATCGGTTCGCTGTCGGTGCTGTTCATCACAACGGCGCCCACTCCCACACCAGCCGCAACTGTTGCTGTGGCAATGCCAGTGGTGACGGCAGCCGTCGAGCCAACGGTGACATGTCCGGCCGCTGCACCAAAATTGATAGCATGCGAAGCCGCCGGTGCCAGCCCGAAATTATTGAAACTCTGCTGATAGAGTTTGTCGATAAATCCCTCGCGGTGCGGAATGAAGAACAACAGCCAGGCGCGGCGGCGCTGCTTCTTGTGCGCCTCCTCGGTCAGAATCTCCTGAAGCCGCTTGCGGGCACGCATTAGGTGCGACTTCGATGTGTTTTCGCTGATATTCAACTCTTCGGCAATCTGCGCATGTGTGTATCCGTCAATCACATACATATTGAATACTAGTCGGTGGTGCTCCGGCAACTGGTTGACGGCGGCAAGCAGTTCCTCTTGCGAGAAATCGACTTGCGCAATAATATTCTGGTTATCGCTGTTGTCCATGTCGTTTTCGGTTAAAATGTTTTCGTAGAGCTGATTGGCAGCCTGAGTGCGCAAGTGTTGCAGAGCGGTGTTCACCGTTATCCGCCGCAGCCACGCATCAAACTGGCCGGTACCACGGAACGAGTCCGATTTCTCCATAGCAGCCATAAAGGCATCGTGGGCAAGGTCTTCGGCCAGCTGGCGGTCGGCCACATAGCGGTAGCAGACGCCCGTCAGCTTGTCGATGTTTCGGTTGTAGGCCTTTGTCCAAAAATCAGTTGTAAAGTCCATAGAAAAACGCGTTTTTTAACCTTATGATGCCGTTTTTGTGAAAAGTTGCACCCCAACAGCGAAATATTTTTCCTTCTAGAATATAATTATTTATATATCAACCTCTTAATGGCGATAATTTTATTCTACCAGTAATTGGTGCGGTTGCAATTTTGGTCCATGAATTTGTATCGAATTCGAGCCAGACAAGCTCCGATGTGGCAAACCAACCAAAATTGCCACTACCCGACAGTCGGCTTACGAGCCTCGAAACCAACGGATTATGGCCGACTATCAGTAAACAGTTGACTGTATCGGGACAAAGTTCGATAAGGTCGGCCACCTGATATTCGTCATCACTATATAATGGTATAACTATCTCAATTTCAACGGTTGGACATAGTTGTTTCGCTACTATTTCGGCTGTTTGCATAGTGCGCAGAGCCGGACTTGCCCAAACAGCATCGGGCGCAATGCCAGCGGCGGTCATCTTTTGCGCCACGTTGGCAGTCTGCTCCTCGCCATCAGGCAGAATTGAACGGTCGGCATCGGGTTTCTGCCAACCATTTTCGGTCAGCGCATGCCGCATTATTGCTATCGATTTGCTCATGATGCAAAGATACGGCAAAATCCGCAAGCTCCCGTGCCGAAACCGTTTTTATCGGCATTGACTCTGCCACCGTCCAAATGTCTTAAAAGAAAGCCGAACCAATTAAAACCTGGCTCGGCCTCCCATACAAATAAATTGCTTATTCAAAAATACTTACACAATCAGTAAATCAATATTCATTCCACCGCATCGAACAAGTGATTGAAGCCAGTCATTGCGAAAATGTTCTTCAGATCGGGGGTGAGCCCCGTGATGCTGACGCGGCTGCCTTTGGGTTTGGCGTTCTTCAGCACACCAAGAAAAATACGCAAGCCGCTCGACGAGATATATTCAAGTTTCGAGCAGTCGAACACAATGTTCTGGCCGTTCAGGTCGTAGAGCGGCTGAAGTTCCTTTTCGGTTTCGGGTGCGGCGGCGGTGTCGAGCCTGCCCTCGAGAATGGCGGTGACGGTGCCGTCTTGCGGTTGGATTGAAGCGTTCATATCTGTTTCGTTTTATGTCCTTTCCAAAAAATCACCGATAAAAATACATTTAGAATCGGTACGAGTGTTAAAGATAATCAATTTTTCGGAACGCTAAACATACATTGGGTAGAGAAGATTCACTACGGCCAGCATCGCGACAAGCAGAACAATGTGAAGCCACACGCCCACACGTGCGAAATCGGAAAAACGGAACGAGCCTGGGCCGAAAACAAGCATATTCTGAATGCTGCCAATGGGCGACGAGCAACTGAAGGTGACGCAGAGCATCAGCGATACGACAAACGGCATCGGGCTGCAGCCCAGCATTTCGGCCTGACCGAACATCACGGGGAAGAAAATGGCGGCCGCGGCCACATCGCCTACAAATTCGGTCACAACCGACGCTATCAGGCACATCACGGCCAGTATCACGTATGGATTGGTGCCGAAAACATCGATAATGTTTTGGGCAAGAGCGCCCGAAATTCCTGTTTTGGTTATGGCCGTTGAGAA
>Ga0247610_10005726_pt1 | contig 13043 bp, 12 predicted proteins | sample 174DNAGHGhighgp2_FD_193483 | JGI IMG/M metagenome (GOLD analysis project Ga0247610, IMG submission 193483) | Sheep rumen microbial communities from Palmerston North, Manawatu-Wanganui, New Zealand - 1742 DNA GHGhigh gp2 | ecosystem: Host-associated > Mammals > Digestive system > Stomach > Rumen...
CACGGCCGATTCGTATACGAAGACTACGTTGACGGAGTCCCCTTCATTACGGAACCGGGTTTTATCGATTCCATAAAGAAGATCATCGCGGATAGGAAAATCGACGCCGTCTACCCCGCCATGGATGCCGTCATCGAAATCCTCAAGTCCCACGAGAAGGAACTCGGCGTCCCCGTGATATCGTCCCCCGTGGAAACCACGCGTATCTGCCTTTCAAAGTCCGCAACATACAAGCACCTGGAAAAACTTGTCAGGACGCCAAGGCTTTACACCGAGAAGGAACTCGAAGACGCAGAAAGCCTACCCTACCCTCTTTTTGCAAAGCCGGACATCGGCTATGGATCAAGGGGTGCCAAGAAACTCAACTCCGCCGTAGAGTTGAAGGCTCATCTGGAAAGTTTCCCGACCTGCATCGTCACGGAATACCTGCCTGGCGAAGAATTCACCATCGACTGCTTTTCCGACAAGGACGGCAACCTCATTTTCTCTGCGCCCCGCAAGCGCATTCGCGTCATGAACGGTATCAGCGTTCACACGGCACCCGTCAAGAACGACCTCGCATCGTTTGACCAAATGGCGCAACAAATCAATGCGGCCATGAATTTCCGCGGTGCATGGTTCTTCCAGGCAAAGTACGACTCCTTAGGAAAGCTCGCCCTAATGGAAGTCGCTAGTCGATTTGGCGGCTCTTCGTCCCTATTCAGAGCCCAGGGCGTAAACTTCGCATTGATGTCCATCTTCGACGCTTTCGACATTCCTGTCAGCCTCTTGCGCAACCACTACAATGTCGAAATGGACCGCGCTTTAGACAACAAGTATAAAGTCAGCATCGACTACAACGAAGTCTTTGTCGACTTCGACGACTGCATCTACCTTGAAAAGAAAAATGTCAACGAAGCCCTGATGGCATTTCTTTTCCGATGCATCAACAAGGGCATCAAGGTATCCCTGCTTTCCCGCCACGACGACGTAAAGCTCGGCAGGCTTGAAGACCTTCTTCAAAAGCTACGCATAGCACAGGTCTTCGACAGGGTTATCCACATAGACCCTAGCCAGAAAAAGATAGACTTCATCGACAATACAAACGCCATTTTCATCGACGATTCCTTTGCCGAAAGAAAAGCCGTCGCCGAAAAATTCAACATGCCAGTCTTTAGCCTAGATATGGTTGAGGTTCTCTAATGGAAATTTCTTTTGACATCAAGCGCGTCCAAGCCCGGCTCCTAGAAATGGCTGTAGCCATCGCTACCGCTCTTGAAAAGAACAACATTCCTTACGAAATCGCTTTCGGCACCCTGCTTGGGGCTGTGCGCCACAACGGTTTCATTCCCTGGGACGACGACTTCGACTTTTTCCTTTTCGACGACACCTACGAACAGGCCATGAATGTCCTTGCAAAGGAACTTCCTTCTGACATGTTCCTCGAAAACGAGAAGACAGAACCGACATACTTTCATGCCTGGGCCCACGTGAAGGACTTGCATTCCGAATGCAAGTGCGACCACTACCCGCACGACGAACTTTACTCCCACCATGGAATAAGCGTAGACCTTTACAAGATCAAGCGCATCAAGGAAAGGGATTTCGCCGCATTCCGCTACGAGCAAGCCGTAGCCTACATCGAACGCAGAAAGGCCCTCGGTTTCATCAACGACGATGATTTCGAAAAAAGAAGAAAATCCTACGAGGAACGCAAAGCCAAGGACTTCGTCGACTCCGACAGGGACATTCTCGCCTACCCCTTTGATATCGGCAAACAGTATCCGGAAGATGTATTCCCGCTAAAGCGCTATAGAATTGGCAACTACGATTTCTGGGGACCGCAGAATCCAGATCACATCTTGACAATGCGATACGGCGACTACATGACGCTTCCCCCCGAAGAAGCCCGCCTACCGCACTACAGTTCTGTGATTTTCAAAGACTAAATTTAATGGGACTCCCTATATGACAGAAGCAGAACGAATTGTCCACTCAGGTCTTCTTCCCGCCAATTTCCTGGAAGAAGAAATTCGAGCCGACTTCAAGGTCAGCACGAATTTAAAGAAAATTTGGGCCATTGAGATGGAACTCCTTGTTGAATTTGACAGGGTCTGCAGAAAGCATGATTTGAAATATTTCCTGATTTACGGGACCCTCCTAGGAGCCATTAGACATCACGGCTTCATCCCCTGGGACGACGACGTAGATGTCGGCATGCCTAGAGAAGACTACGAAAAGCTCATCTCGCTGAAAGACGAATTCAAACAGCCCCTGTTCTTGCAGCACCACTCCACTGATCCCGAATACTGTGCTTCGTATACAAGGATCCGTAACACGAACACGACGGCTATCAGCAAGCTTTTAAAATACCAGAATATGAACCACGGCATTTTCCTGGACGTATTCCCGTTTGACAACACTCCGGGAATCGAAAAGGAAAACCGCCACGAAATCATAGACAGCCTGAACCGAGAAAACGGGACCTACATGCGCCTGAAGAACCCGGACCTGGACGAAAAGAATCGAATCCGAGTAAAGAACTATTCAGGCAACCCGACCGAGACCTTGAAAAAGATCGACGAAATTTCCACCCAGTTCAACGGTACCGAAACAGAATACACCTGTTCTATCGTAAACACCATGGGAAAATTTGACTTTTTCAAAAAGGAAGATGTATTCAACACCATCCTTTGGGATTACGAGGGCTTTAAATTCCCGGTTCCTGCAGGTTACGACAACGTGCTAAAGGAAATCTTCGGAAATTACATGGAACTGCCGCCTATCGAAAAACGGGGCGTCCAACATAGTCACTATATTTTTGATCCAGACCAACCGTTCAAGAACTATTTATAGCAATCCAACAGGTACACACTCTTTCTGCAAGGAAATCCAAACATGTACTACGTAAACCCCATCATCAAGAGCTTTTTGCGCACAAACCAGCCCGAAGGCCGTGGCAAATATGTGCGACTCGACCAAAATGAGAACCCGGATGGAATTCCGCAGTGGCTCTTTGACAAGGCCATGGCAAAGGTGACGCCGGAATACCTGTCCATCTACCCGGAAGAATCCAAGCTTACCTCCGAATACGCCAAGGTCATCGGTCTTAAGGAAGAAAACATTGCTCTCACGGACGGCAGCGTCGTTGCCATGGGTTACGTCATCAAGGTATTTGGCGAACCGGGCAAAGACCTCATCTGCGTTACCCCGACGTTTGGCATGTACAAGGTCTACGCCGACATGCAGGGGATGAACACTAAATTCGTCCACTACGAAAAGGACTACACGTTCGACATCAACAAGCTGATCGCCGAAATCAACGAGAACACGAGCCTCGTCTCTTTGGTGAACCCGAATATGCCTATCGGAAACGCCTACACCATGGACGAAATTCGCAAGGTTCTTGACAAGGCCAAGGCGATGAACGCCCTCGTTATCGTCGACGAAGCTTACTACCTGTTCCACAAGGAGACTGCCCTCCCGCTGCTCAAGGAATACGACAACCTCGTTATCCTCCGCACATTCTCCAAGATGCTTTCCATGCCGGGACTGCGCATAGGCGTCGTCATTTCCAGCGCCGAAAACGCCCAGTACATCCGCAACTACAAGCCGCACTACACGGTGAATGCGGTGGCGCTCGCCGTCGCCGAAGAAATGGTCGCCAACTACGACCGCGTCGTGAAGGAACTCACCGACAAGTTCGAAGCCGGCAAGAAGAACCTGCTCGAAGCACTCGACAAGACCGGCTATTCTTACATTCCCACCGAAGGCTGCTTTATCTGCATCACGCCGAAGCACAGAACGGCCGAGTATATTACAGACGAACTCAAGAACCGCGGCATCCTGATTTTCTGCGGCAAGGGCGATTCCGCAGGATTCCTCCGCGTCACCATCTGGGACAAGAAGTACATGGAAATGTTCATGAAGGCACTTGTTCAGATTGACATCCCTGAAGGAGCTTAATATGAAACACGTAGCCATCATTCTCGCCGGCGGAGTCGGAAAGCGTATGGGCGGAGCCATGCCCAAGCAGTTTCTCTCCTTAAACGACAAGCCGGTTATCGTCTATACGCTTGAAAACTTCCAGCGCAACGAAAACATCGACAGCATCCTTATCGTATGCGTAGAAGACTGGATCGACCACCTGAAGGAAATCCTGGACGAATACAAGATTACGAAGGTGAAATGGGTCGTAGCCGGTGGCGAAACATCTCACGATTCCACCAGGAACGGTATTTTCTTCCTTAAGGACAAGCTCGAAGACGGCGACCAGGTCATCATCCACGATGCAGCACGTCCCATTCTTCCACAAGCAGCCATCAACGAGATGCTCCGCGTTTCTCATGAGAAAGGCAACGCTTCGCTTGCCATTCCCTGCCACGAAACCGTGCTCTTTACGGAAGACGGCAAGAGCGGCGACAAGGAACTGGACCGCAGCGCCATTATGCGCGTGCAAACTCCTCAGGCCTACAACTACAAGTTCATCCATGAACTTTACGAGCAGGCGGAAAAGGACAATAAGCACGATTTCATATACGCAGACCTCGTCGCCATCTACTACGGCAAGCGCATCTATTTCTCCAAGGGTTTCACGAACAACATCAAGATTACCCGCAAAGAGGACATTCCCCTTTGCAAGTCGCTAATGAAATTCAGCGAAGAAGACCTTTTCAATTCGTAACATAGGAATTCATATGTTCAAAACCATCGCCATTGGCTGCGATCACGCCGCCGTCGAATACAAGAACAAGCTCAAGGACTACCTCCAGAAGCAGGGCTACACCGTGCTCAACATGGGAACGGACACCACCGACGCCTGCGACTACCCTGTTTACGCAAACAAAGTCTGCGACAAAGTGGTCGCTAAGGAAGCCGACTGCGGCATTCTCATTTGCGGAACGGGCATCGGAATGAGCATGGCCGCAAACAAGCGCAAAGGCATTCGCGCAGCCGTTTGCGGCGACCTGAAGTCCAGCGAGTTCACACGCCTCCACAACGACGCTAACGTGCTCTGCATGGGCGCGCGCATCATCTCTTACGAGCTCTGCGAGCAGATCACCAAGAAGTTCCTCGAAACTGATTTCATGGGCGGCAAGCATAAGGTTCGCATCGACATGTTCGAACCTGCTTAAGGCAACAAGAAACCATTCTGCATTATGAAAGACTTAAGTGTTAGAACATCCCGGTTTAGCGATTCGATGATTCGCCAAATGACCCGCATTTCTCTGGACTGCGGAGCAATCAACCTTTCCCAAGGGTTTCCGGACTTTGACCCTCCAAAAGAAATTACAGACCGTTTGAAAACGGTCGCCGACGAGGGTCCCCACCAGTATGCCGTCACCTGGGGCGCTCCGAACTTCAGAGAAGCTTTGGCCAAAAAACAAAGTCACTTTACCGGCCAACATATCGACCCCATGAAAAACGTCGTGGTCACCTGCGGCAGCACAGAAGCCATGGTGGCAGCCATGATGGCCGTGACAAACCCTGGCGACAAGGTCGTACTGTTCTCACCCTTCTTTGAAAACTACATTGCAGACACTATTCTTTGTGGCACGGAACCTATCTACGTTCCACTCATTCCGCCTGACTTCAAGTTCAACGTGGATGCACTAGAAAAAGCCATCAGCACCGAAGGCGTAAAGGCGCTGCTTGTCTGCAACCCCTCAAACCCGAGCGGCAAGGTTTTCACGGAGCAGGAACTTCAAGTCATCGCAGACCTCGCCATCAAATATGACATCTATGTCATTACCGACGAAGTCTACGAGCATATCATTTACGCCCCGCACAAGCATAAACATATCTCCACCCTCAAGGGCATGGAAGATCGGACCCTAGTCTGCTCTTCCCTTTCAAAGACTTTCTCCATTACGGGTTGGCGTCTCGGCTATGTCATTTCGAGCGAACGCATCATCGACCGGGTCAAGAAAGTCCATGACTTCTTGACAGTAGGCGCTGCCGCTCCCCTGATGGAAGCCACCGTTATCGGTCTTAACTTTGGCGACGACTACTATATCGGCCTGCAACAGCACTACACCCACATGAAAAACCTTTTCACGCAGGGTCTCAAGGATTTGGGAATCCAATTCACCGATCCCCAAGGAGCCTACTTTGTATTGGCAGATATCAGCAAGTTCGGCTACAAGAGCGATGTCGACTTCTGCGTGGACCTTGCACAAAAAATCGGTGTCGGCGCCGTTCCTGCTTCCTGTTTCTTCAAGGAAGACGTTCACCATCTTATCAGGCTCCACTTTGCAAAAAAAGACGAAACATTGAACGAAGCATTAAACAGGCTCGAAAAAGTCAATATCCTAATTAAATAGCGTTTTCTACAAGCATGCTGAATAAGACACAAGAAGAAATAATGGCGAAATGGGACCCTAACGCAAGGCCCCTTGTAAGCATTCGCTGCACAGCCTTTAAACAAGAGAAATATATCGCCGAGTGCATCGAAGGTTTCCTCATTCAGGAAACGGATTTTCCCTTCGAAGTCTGCATCCATGATGACGCGAGCCCCGACCGAACAGCCGACATCATCCGTGAATACGAAGCAAAATATCCGCGTATCATCAAGGCGCTTTACGAAACAGAAAACCAATGGTCCAAACAAGACGGGTCGTTTACGCGCGTCGTCACCTCCATGTTGACCGGAAAATACATCGCCATGTGCGAAGGGGACGACTATTGGATCGACCCGCACAAGTTACAAACGCAAATCGACTTTCTTGAAAGCCACCCTGATTATTCCCTGACATTCCACGATGCAGAAATCAGAAACGAGCCCGGAGTGGAAACCACCGATTCTGTATACCCCCCAATGGAAGACCGCGATTACTCAGCAACTGAACTTTTTGAAAAATGGACAGTGCCCACAGCATCCATGGTATACCTCCGCAAAATATTGGATTACCCCATCAAGAATCCATTCAACATATTAAATGGCGATATTTTTCTCATCGAAAAAGGGGCCCATTCAGGTAAAATCCGTTGTTTCAACAAGAAAATGTCCGTCTATCGCAGGCAACCAAGTGGCGTCACGTGGGACCAGTCCAAGAAAATTCAGAGACTGAAGGAATATCCCGCGCATCTCATGGAACTCAAGCGGAACTTCCCGAAAATTAACCGGCGAGTCATCAACAGGCATATTTGCGTGACATTTGTAAACGCCTGGGATTACATTGACACAAGAACCAAGCTCTATTATTTTTTCAAGGGAATTTCACTCGCTCCCAAAACATTCCTGAGAAGACTATATCGAAAAAAATTTTCAAGCAAAACATAACATGGCCAATCTCGATTATCTCATTGTCGGCTCCGGACTTTTCGGAGCAACATTCGCGCACCAGGCCACAAAGGCCGGCAAGCGTTGTCTCGTTATCGACAAGCGAGCTCATCTTGGCGGAAACGTCTACTGCGAAAAAATCGAAGGGATAAACGTCCACAAATATGGGGCACACATATTCCACACGTCTAACAAAAAGGTATGGGATTTCGTAAATTCCATCGTCGAATTCAACCGCTACACCAATAGCCCTGTCGCCAACTACAAGGGAAAGCTTTACAATCTGCCTTTCAACATGAACACATTCTACCAAATGTGGGGCGTTACGACGCCGGCAGAGGCTCAAGCGAAAATCGAAGAACAAAAGCAAGAAGCTGTTGCTGCGATGAAGGCCGCGGGCGCCAAGGAACCCCGCAACCTCGAAGAACAGGCCCTTCTCCTTATAGGCAAAGACATCTACGAAGCCCTCATCAAAGGCTACACCGAAAAGCAATGGGGCCGCAGCTGCAAGGACCTTCCGGCATTCATCATCAAGCGCCTGCCCGTGCGCTTCGTCTACGACAACAACTACTTCAACGACAAGTACCAGGGCATTCCCGAAGGCGGCTACAACAAGCTTATTGAAGGCTTATTGAAGGGCGTGGAGACCCGCACAGGCGTTGACTTTTTTGCAAAATACAAAAACAGCTGGCACGAAGTCGCAAACACGCTCGTCTATACGGGAGCCCTGGACGAATACTTCGGCTACAAGCTCGGCAAGCTGGACTGGCGCACCGTGAGCTTCAAGACGCGCATCGAAGACATTCCAAATTACCAGGGAAACGCCGTCGTCAACTACACTTCGCATGACCAGCCCTACACGCGTATCATCGAGCACAAGCATTTCGAGATGTTCGGCTCCGATGTCTATAACATCCCCAAAACCGTCGTATCGGAAGAATACTCCGCCGAATACGAAGAGGGCATGGAGCCCTACTACCCCGTCAATAACGATAGGAACAACCTCCTGGCCCAAAGATACCGCGAACTCGCCCAGAACGAGGCAAACGTCATATTCGGTGGTAGGCTTGCGGAATACAAGTACTACGACATGGCGCCAATCATTGAACAGGTTTTGAACCGTACGGACTTTTAAATGCTAGACTCATCCAAGATAAAGATTCTCGTTTGCTGTCACAAGCCGAGCCCAGTCCCTTCCCAGGACTGGTTTTTGCCCATTCAGGTCGGAGCAGCGCTGTCCAAACAGGATCTTGGTTTTCAAAAAGACAACCTTGCCAATGGAGAACCATGCGAAAACATCAGCGAAAAGAATCCTAATTACTGCGAGCTGACGGCCCTGTACTGGGCATGGAAAAACATCCGCAAGATTTATCCTGAAATTGAGTATATAGGCTTAAACCATTACCGCCGCTACTTCGCCTTCGACGAGCACCGCGCTACCGGCTGCGGCATCGTCAAGGACATAAACGAGCTCGGCAATTACAACCTCGACAAAAAAAAGATTGAAAGATGGCTCGCCCAGGGGAAAATAATCATCCCTCCAAAGGCATCCCTCAAGACATCGTTGGCGTCCGCTTATGAACACGCCCACGTCAGCGTGGACCTCAGGCACCTCCACGAGGTAATAAAGGAGCTGTCCCCGGAATTTCTGGACGATTTCAACAATCTTTTCATTTGCACCAATTTCTTTTACGACTGCAACATGTTTATCATGCCCATCGGTGAATTCGAGAAATACTGCGAATGGCTTTTCAAGATTCTCTTCGAAGTTGAAAAAAAAGTTAGCATCGAGAATTACGATTCCTACCAGAAGCGCATTTTCGGGTTCATGTCCGAGCGCCTGTTTACTTTGTGGATTTTGCACAACCGTTATAAAACCGAAAGCCTAAATTACTTCGTCTATACGGAAAATCCCGCCCCGCAAAAAAAGGGCCTTGTCGCCCTACTCCGCTACTACAGAAGAAAAATCAAGCATGAGCTCGGCTTTTACATATCCAAGCCCCACAACAAGCGGACTTTAGAAAGATACTGGATTGTTCCATAAAGGGGAAATATGATAGAAATTGTACTCTGTACCGACGACAATTACGTCATGCCCACCGCCGTGTTGATGACATCAATTGCGGCATCCAATCCTGACGAGCAGATTCATTACAACATCATTTCTGCAGGACTAAGCCAGGCAGCACAAGATACGCTTTCGAGAAACCTTGTAAACCCTTCTTTCGGCATTTCCTTTTACACCATAGATGAATCCTATCTAAAAGATTGCCCCATTCGCCGTGGCGAGCATGTCTCCATCGCAACGTATTTCCGCCTGCTGCTCCCGACAATCCTGCCCAAAGAAATCGGCAAGGTTCTTTACATAGACGGCGATGTCATTTGTCTAGACACACTCAGAGAACTATGGGACACTCCTCTGGAAAATTTTTCCTCGGCTGCGGCTCCGGACATGCGTTGCAATGACATTCGGGTCATGAACAGACTTTCTTTCAAGCGAACGGACGATTACTTTAACGCGGGAGTCATGCTCATCAACCTTGACTGGTGGCGCAAAAACGACATCCAGAACAAGTCAATCAGATTCATTTCCGAAAACCGCGACATATGCCAGTTCCACGATCAAGACGCCCTAAATGTTGTCTTGCACGGGACCATCCGGACATTGTCCATCCGTTTCAACCTCCAGGAACATTTTTTCGAGCCGTTCGAGAACCAGTTCATAGACAAAGTCTACCTCAAAGACATGGAAGAAGCGAAGGTAAACGCGGCCCTAATTCACTACACGGGCTACAAAAAACCCTGGCATAAGGAATGCGTCAACCCCCTAAAATCCATTTGGCGCCACTTCTACAACAAGACTGAATGGAAAAACAAGAAACTGGGTAACCGTTATACAGGATTCCGCCACATCAAATACGAAGTCCGCACCCTTTTCGACAAATACGGGTTAATAAAATCAAGAAATCTTTATAAAGGACTTGACCTTTCTCATGTCGAGCAGGCATTGTTTAAGAAAATTCATGGCTAAGCCCCTTACAATTCTTGTTGCCCTGTTGTTTTGCCTCCAAGTCCCTTCCATCGGAAGGGAACTTAGCTATGCATCCTGGAACATCCGCTGGGAAAGCCAACAAGATATCGATGAAGGCAACGGATGGAGCAAGCGCAAAGAACCGATCGCCAACATTATCAAGTTTCATGATTTCGACATCATCGGGCTACAGGAAGGCAGCCCTCCGCGCCTAAGAGACCTGATGGAGCTCCTTCCCGATTACGAATTCATCCTTTCCGACACCATGGAATACAACCCCATTGTCATACGGAAAGGAATGTTCACCGTCAGTGACCACGGAAGGTTCTACCTTTCCAAAACTCCCGAAAAGAAAAGCAAGAGCTGGGATTCCAAGCACGCCCGCTACTGTACTTGGGCAAAGCTCATATTCAACCAGGACACGCTCTACATATTCAACGTCCACTTCGATTACCACGGCAAGGAAGCCCAGTTCGAAAGCGCAAAGTTAATGAACCGTAAGATCTTCACCATGGCAAACAAGGCGCCATTCATCTTTGCCGGCGATTTGAATTTCACTCCAGATTCCAAGTCATACCAGAATTTAGACACCCGTGTCATGAGCGACGCAAAAAAGATTGCTGAATTTTCAATTGCCCCCAACGGCAGCTACAATTATTTCGACCCATCAAAATCCAGCGTTTGGCAATTCGACCATATATTTGTCGCCCCCGGTACAAAAGTGAAGCGTTTCGGCATTCTCAACGAGACCTATTACGACGGCGAAAAGTTCCGCTACCCCTCCGATCACTCGCCCTTGATGATTCGCTTTTTCATCGGTAGCGACAATTAACGACTCCGTCATTTAGTATATTTAAGAAATGAGCTTCGTTGTTCTACTCTTTTTCTTTGGACTTCTGGCCTACATGTTCCTGACGGACTCCCAGGGAAGATTTATAGCCCTGGTTATGGGAACAGTCCTATTCCCGACAACGGCTCTCATTATCAAGAATCCTTCCATTTCTCCACAGCACATTTTCCTTTACGCATTTTTCTTCATAGAATTTTTCAAGGACAGGGAAAACTTCAACAGAAGCATTAGCAACAACCTTCTGATAGTTCCCATTGCAATCAGCGTCTTAAGTTACCTGTTCACGGCCATCTACAATTCCGGCATAGCATCGAAAGACATGTATTACGGTTTACGCGATATCGTCGACTGTTTCGGTTATATATACGCGGCGTTCATTTGCGGCCAAAAAGAAGACGTTTACAAGATCGCTGAAAAATTAATGCCCTTCGTCATTGCAGTCTGCCTGTTTGGCATTGCCGAAATTCTCCTGGGAGACAACCATCCCTATAAACTAATCCATTCAGCGTTCCCCTACTACGAAGGAGACTTCGACCTAAATTCCACCGTAAGTTTCACAGAACATTGGCGATTCAGGACTAGCTTTACAACAAAGCACCCCACCGCTTTCGGGACTCTACTCATGAGCCTGTTTTTGTTCTATGTCCCCTACTTCAAAAAAGCTGGAGCCAAGCACCAAAAAATCATCTTGACGTTAGCCCTGTTAGCCATAAACCTGTTCCTATGTGGTTCAAGAACGGCAATGTTGTGTACGGCCTTTGGCGTTGGATTCCTTATCTACATGAAGCTCAAGCCATTCATGAAGATTCTTATTGCGGGCTGCGTCTTTTTTGCGTTCTCTACCATTCTCGCCATACTTGTGCAAAACTTTCAGACAAATGCAGATCGTGGCAGCGGGTCAAATCTAGATTTCAGAACGTCTCAGCTCCTATTCTCCATAGCGGCAATCTACAACTCTCCCATTTTAGGCAACGGAAACAAATACACGTCCCATGTCATTTTTGCAGAAGACGCTAGAGCATCCGACAGCAGCGGAAACGATCTCGGTGGGCTAGAATCCATCGTCTTTTCTCTTCTCATTGATAGAGGATTCTTCGGACTGTTTTCCTACTATCTACTCTTGATATGGATGTTCGTGCTACTCTTCCACTATAGAGAAAAGCTGCATCGGATTAGCGGCGGATACGCTCTCATCGCAAGCGGTTCCCTGTTCCTGACGCTATCCGGCACCATCGGAAACAGTTCTTCGTTCCTATTCCTATTTACAGGCTTGCAGCTTGGCTACATTTCCCAGTACAAGCGTATCGCCTACGACAACAACACCGAAGTCAGCGACGCTGAAACAAGCGATGAACCTAGCGACGGCGAATCCTAGCGCGCAGTTCGTATAGAAGGGCCGTCAGCAAAAACAAGCCGCGCCCCGTCAATTTAGCATAGCTCTTTTCGTTACCGCAAAGCTTCAACTTTGCGGCACTTTTTACGGCCGAACGGTAGGGTTCTGCCATGAAAATGCTCTTGAAAGTCTTGTAGCGGCTAAAGAACGACCCCTGGGCTCCCCTGCAAAAGAAACTGCGCAAGGCCATTTTCTTCGTCAAGAAAAGTACGCGCGCCAAGAAGGCTTCGCGCAGGGAATCTTCGCATCCGCTAGCCTGAATAAAACCGTCTACCTCGAAGACGATGTTGGCGCAGTCCGCCACCAGCTTCTGTTCGTTAATATGGCAAAGGGAATTGTTCAGCACACGGTAATGGTAAACCGGCACACGCCTATAGCAAACCGATTTCGTATGCTGAAACACCTGCAGGGCAACCAGGCCGTCCTCGTACAGCTTCAACGAGCCCGAAAAACGGATTCCGTTATCGACAAGCAATGTGCGGCGGATCAGCTTGGTCCAAAGCGCCGA
>Ga0247610_10005727_pt1 | contig 13042 bp, 7 predicted proteins | sample 174DNAGHGhighgp2_FD_193483 | JGI IMG/M metagenome (GOLD analysis project Ga0247610, IMG submission 193483) | Sheep rumen microbial communities from Palmerston North, Manawatu-Wanganui, New Zealand - 1742 DNA GHGhigh gp2 | ecosystem: Host-associated > Mammals > Digestive system > Stomach > Rumen ...
GCCGAGACCGTTGCCCACACCGTCGAGAAACGAGGGCCAGGGCTTGTTCTGCATGGCAAACGCCTCCAGGCGACCCATGAGGATACAGTTGGTGATGATCAGACCTACATACACGCTCAGCTGAACGCTCACGTCGTAGGCGAAAGCTTTCAGAATCTGAGAAACGATAGTCACGAGAGCCGCCACTACCACCAGTTGCACAACGATACGTATGCGGTTAGGAATGGTGTTGCGGATGATCGAGATGATCACATTCGCAAAGGCGGTAATCACCGTCACAGCGAGACCCATCACAATGGCAGGCTTCAGCTGCGAAGTCACAGCCAATGCCGAACAGATACCAAGCACCTGTCCGAGAATAGGATGGTCGAGGTTTAGCGGGTTTGTAAAAACCTCCTTATTTTGTTTACTGAATAGTGCCATAGTTTAATCCTCCTCTGCTTTAGTTGGTTTAATATTCTTCAGGCCATCCTTCAGCATAGCGTCAACGCCATTCGAAGTCAGCGTGGCGCCTGTCACACAATCCACTTGAACAGCAGCATCTTCAACCTTCTTCACCACTGAGAGCACAACGTTGCCATCAGCATCGAAGATCTTCTTGCCGATGAATTTCTCCTGCCATTCCTGTGAGTCTTTGATCTCAGCGCCCAAGCCAGCCGTCTCGCTCTCATGATTGAAATAGGCGCCATAAACGGTATTATCGTCATTGATAGCGATATAGCCGCTGATGCCACCCCAGAGTCCCATGCCTTTCAGCGAAGCTACCAGGATGTCCTTGCCGTCAACCTGGCATTCATAGACCTTCTGACCGTCGATATTCTTCTCTTCCTTCACCACTTCAGCATACTTGGCCTCGGCCTCTGCACCATCCAGATTGCGGATGTTGAGCGAATAGAGAATCTGTTTTTTCACATCGAGGGCCACATTAGCGTCCTGCATCGGTTTCAATGCCTGATAGACAAATGCCAGCAGGAAGGCCACGATGACCACCAGAATCGCACTATATATAATAATGTACGAATTCGAATTAGTATTCAGTTTCATTTGGTACCTCCTCTCTTTAAGCGTTTCGAGATATTACGCTCCACGATGAAATGGTCGATCATCGGGGCACACATATTACCAAAGAAGATAGCGAGCATCATACCCTCGGGATAACCGGCATTCATCACACGGATGATAATGGCCATCGCACCGATCAGGAAGCCGTAGATATACTGGCCTGTGGTTGTGCGGCATGAGGTTACAGGGTCGGTGGCCATGAAGACGGCACCAAAGGCGAAGCCACCCATCACCAGATGTTCACGAGCGGAAAGCGGTGAAAGGTTGCCGTGGAAGATGAAAGCCATCAGTGCACCACCGCAGAAGACGAAAAGCATGGTGCGCCATGAGGCAATGCCTGTCCACAGCAGGATGACAGCACCGATGGCGATGGCGATAAGTGATGTCTCACCGATACTGCCGGGGATGAATCCCAGTGCCATATCGAGCATGGATGCATCGGGCGCAATGCCCTGCGCCACTTGGCCCAAGGGCGTGGCAGCCGTAAAGCCATCGGGCAGATCGTTGCCTAAACCGAAGATCGAGTTCTGAGCCACCCAGATCTGGTCGCCCGTCATCTTGGCCGGATAGGCGAAGAACAGGAACATACGTGCTGCGATGGCCGGGTTGAAGATGTTCATACCCGTACCACCGAAGATCTCCTTACAGAAGATCACCGAGAAAGCACAGGCCAGTGCCAGCATCCATAGCGGACAGCCGATGGGAATGATCAGTGGGATGATGATACCGCTGACGAGGTAACCCTCCTGGATCTCCTCACCCTTCCACTGAGCCCAGGCAAACTCGATACCCAGACCTACGATGTAGCTCACTAGAATCTTCGGCAGGACAGCGAGGAAGCCGTAGAAGAAGATCTCGAGGAAGGAAGCACTGTCGAGTGTCCCTGCGGCAAGATAGTTCTGATAGCCGACATTATACATACCAAACAGCATGGCCGGCATCAGTGCGATGACCACCATACTCATAATGCGCTTCGAGTCGATGGCATCGTGAATATTCACGCCACCGGCCTTCGACGTGTCGTTAGGCACGTAAAGGAAAGTCTCAAAGCCGTCGAACACCGAGCGGAAGGCATGCAACTTGCCACCCTCTTCGAAGTTCGGTTTAATCTTATTGAGATAGTTTCTTAAAAAGCTCATAGTCTATGCATTTTCTTTACGTAAGATATTAAGACCTTCACGCACGATGCGCTGCAATTCGAGTTTCGAAGAGTCGACGAACTCTGCCAGCGCAAAGTCCTCAGGTGCGACCTCGTAGATACCCAAAGCCTCCTGACGGTCAATGTCGCCAGCAATAATGGCCTTGATGAGGTATTCGCCATAGATGTCCATCGGCAGCACCTTGTCGTATTCACCGCTCATGATCATGTGACGCTCACCACCCTTGATACGGGCATCGAGCGCATACTCCTTCTTACCGCAGAGCCAGGAGAAATAGCTGCGGTTCACAGAGAACTGCTTCAGGCGAGGCAGGATCCAACCCAACATCTCATCGGCATCGTTGCCCTCAGGAATCACGGTAATCTCTGAGGTGTGGGCACCTAAGAAGCCTTCTTTCGTGGTCGGCTTACCTGTGAGCACGTTGCCATTGATGATGCGCACACTCTTCGAAGCATCATAACTGTTGCTCAGGAGCGTTGAGAGTTCCTCGCCTACCTGCATATCCACGTAGGCAGGGTTCGTAATCTCACTGCCACAGAGGGCTACGGTACGCTGAAGGTTCACCTTACCTGTGTTCATCAGTCGGCCAATGAAGAGCACGACTGTCGGATCGCCGATGGTCCAGACCACCTCTCCCTTGTTCACCGGATCGATGTGATTCACCTGCACACCCACATTGCCTGCAGGACACTTTCCGTCGAAGACATACACCTCCGCGTCCTTCATGCCCTTCAAGGCAGAGTTGATGCCTACGCCAAGATAGGTCTTTGCAATCTTAGAGAGCGCCGTCAGACCCGTCTGGAAATCAGCTTCCTGACCCTTCACCTCGTATTCGAAGTCGGCTGCGAGGGGCTTGTCCCTCAGGGCAGAAACAAAAATTGCCTTCGGCATGGTCTCGGGATTCGTTGACACAGCATAAGGCAACTGATTGATGTAACCAAACAATCCTGCTTCTAACAGCGCATTTATCACCTGCTCGCCATTCAGGCTGCTGACGTCGCGCTTGCCGAAGTCGGTAAACTCCTGCTGCGCATCGGCATCCACCTTGATGCAGAGCACTTTCCTGCGTTCGCCACGCACCACCTCGCGGACCGTTCCGCTCACTGGTGAGGCAAACTTCACTTGCGGATACTGTTTGTTGACAAACAATGCATCCCCGGCCTTGACCTTATCACCCTCCTTGACTATCACTTTCGGAGTAACCCCTTCGAAATCGTCAGGCATTAATGCATATTTGCCATTCGACTTCAACTGGATCTTTTTCTCCTCGGCTTTGCCTTGAAGATGAATGTCCAAGCCTTTGCTTAATTTAATTAAGTTACCTTCCATTTATATAAATGTTTGTGAATAGTTGTATCAAGACGGATGCAAAATTAATAAAAAATATGTATAGTCTGTGTAATTTCTTGTCGAAAAATGTAGAAATCACAACTTTTTATTGTACATTTGCGGAAAAATTCGCGGATACTTGCATTTGATTGCTATCCGTAACTAACAGAAATTGCCAAATTGAAGACACTGAAGCACATCGTCAATTGGACAGTATGGAGCCTGCTGGCACTATACCTTTTGTTATTAGGTGTGACGCGTCTGCCCTTCTGTCAGGATTTCATCGGGAGCAAGATCGCAAATGCCATCGGTGAACGTTTGGGAACGCGTGTCAGTGTGGGTAGTGTGGATATCGGACTGCTGAACCGTCTGATCATCGATGATGTGAGCATTTTCGACCAGCAGGACAAGCGCATGCTCAGCATTTCGCGTCTGTCGGCCAGCATTGACCTTTTACCCTTGTATGAAGGAAAAATCCGCATTTCATCGGCACAATTGTTTGGTGCCCATGCCTATCTCAGCAAGAGAGATTCGTTGTCGAAGCCTAATTTCCAGTTCGTGCTCGACTCGCTGGCCTCGAAGGATACGACGAGTCATACCCCACTCGACCTGCGGATCAACACCTTTATCATTCGTCATTCAAGCGTCAACTTCGACCGTCAGGATGTCAAGACAACACCCGGTCTGCTGAATCCCCAACATCTTAAAATCTCAGATATCAGTGCCCATATCCTGTTGAAGGCACTGACCGACGACTCGCTGAATCTTCAGATCAAACGCCTGGCATTCAAGGAGCAATCGGGGTTGACGGTAAACCGGCTGGCCCTATCTCTACAGGCCGACAAGAAGCAGGCCCGATTGCGCAATTTCACATTCGAAATGCCAACCTCACGTTTGCAAATCGACTCTATCGATGCCAGCTATCAATGGGATGAGCAAGGACTGAACAAGTCGTCGCTCATCTATGGTGGCGAGATTAGTAATTCATTCATAACACCCTCAGACCTAAGAGCTTTTCAAAAATCATTAAAGAACTTTCAAAGAAAGATATCCCTCTCCACCCGCTTCAACGGCACCTGGCGTCACATCGATATTCCACGTTTGGAAATTGCCTCAGAAGCAGGCGATATCAACATTGCGGCCAATGGCTTTGTCGACGACTTCCAGAACAAGACACCCGCTTGGCGACTCCATCTGAACCAGTTCTTCCTGTCGGAGGCCGTTATCGATTTCCTGCATAAGAATTTAGAGGCTATTCCAGAGGAACTCACAAGAATCGGTTCGCTGAAACTCAGCGGACTCTTCGCCGGCGAGCATAATGGGGCGATGGCCGTTCAAGGCAATGTCACGACAGGAATCGGCAGCACCGATATTAACTTCCGGAAGTCTGTCAACGATCGGTTTGAAGGCACCGTCACCACCCCTGAGCTTGATCTGAACCAACTGACAGGCGACGACAACTTCGGTAAGGTCATTGCCAGTTTGTCGGTCAATGGCCTGTTGCGAACCAATGGGACCCCTGATATAAATGTCATCGGCAAGGTGTCACAGTTCGATTATAAAGGCTATTCCTTCAGCAACATCGGTATTGATGGCAAATATGCACCACAGGGCTATAACGGCCAGATACAAATTGACGATCCCAACATCAAAGCCACCTTGAAAGGTGAGTTCCTGCCAGGCCACAAGCAGCAGAAAAACCAATTAAGGATGTCTGGAACCATTGATCATCTGGTGCCTCAGGCCATCGGGCTGAGTCAACAGTGGGGAAATGCCGTCTTTGCCGGTCATCTCGAAGCCGACATTGCTGCCACGAACCTGAAGGATGCCATCGGAACCCTGCGCCTCAGGCAGTTCTCAATGACGGAAGAAGATCAGCCTCAGCCCTATTACCTCGACAACCTGCTTCTCACATCTGAAATCCAAGAGGGCCGACGCAACCTCGTACTTGTCAGCGACTTTGCCAAAGCCGAATTGCAGGGCGACTTCGATCTATCGACCCTGCCGCAGAGCTTTGTCAATATGATCGGCTCCAAGTTGCCGACGCTTCCTGGGCTGCCACCACTCTCGGACAATGTCCATAACAACTTCCTTGTGCGACTCCAGATGTATAAATCCGATTGGCTCCAACGTCTTCTGAAGGTGGAACTTGGCATCACGCAGACGGCTATCCTCAATATGCGGGTCAATGATAAAAACCGCACTTTCACTCTCGACGGCCATATGCCTGACTTCACCTATAATGGCTCGGTCTATTCCAATGGCGAGGTGCACCTCTTCTCACCTGCCGACACACTGCTCTGCGATGTCAGTGTGACGCAAGGCACCGGTAACAACCGTCTTGACCTCGGCATTCAGGCCAAAGCCATCGACAACAACCTCAACACCCGTATCAGTTGGAACGACGGCAAGACCGTTCATCGCATGAGTGGCGAGCTGAACTCTATCACCACGCTCTACCGGAATCTGGCCCAGAAGCCCGAGGCCCATGTCCGTGTGCAGCCGTCACATATCATCCTCAACGATACCGTCTGGAACGTGGAACCGTCGGATATCCTCTATTCTGACAACAACCTGCTCATCGATCATTTCAACGTTCACCACCACCAGCAGCATATCACCATCGACGGCTGTGCCAGTAATAACCCCAACGACTCGCTGACGGTCGATCTGAACGAGGTGGAGGTGTCCTATATTCTCGACCTCGTGAAGTTCGATGCCGTAGAGTTCAGCGGTAAGGCGACAGGCCAGGCCATTGCCAAATCGCTTTTCGGCGAGCTCGATGCCCATGCCAAGCTCGATGTTCATAACTTCAAGTTCGAGCGGGGACGGATGGGCACGCTCCACGCCATCGTGTTCTGGAACAATGCAAAGGAGCAGATCGACATCAATGCGCAGGCCAATGACGGCCCTGGCATCTACACTGACATCTACGGCTTCGTGTCACCCAAACATAACACCATCGCCCTGAACATTGATGCCCACCAGACCTACATCGATTTCATGCACAACTTCACCGAATCCTTCCTCAGCCATATCACAGGACACGCCGATGGCAGTCTGCTACTCGCTGGTGCCCTCGACAACATGAACCTGACAGGACAGCTTGCCGTTGAAGGCGAAGCTTCAGTGACAGCACTCAACACCACCTACCAGCTGCATCGCGACACCGTTGTCTTCGTACCCGACGAGATAGAACTGCGCGGGTTGCCCCTCGCCGACCGCTACGGCCACCGTGCCACACTCAGCGGCGGCATCCATCACCAGCATCTCACGAACCTTACCTTCGACCTGTTTGTGAATGCCGACAACTTCCTGGCTTACGACTTCAAGGATTTCGGCGACAGTAATATATATGGCACCGTCTTCGCCACGGGTGATGTCGGTATCAAGGGCCGTCCGGGCGAAGTCACCATCGACATCAACGTCACGCCGCAGGAGAATACGGTCTTTGCCTACAATGCCTCCTCTCCCGACGCCATCGCCGACCAGGACTTTATTCAGTGGCGGTCGGGAAGAAGGAATAGTGGACAGTGGACAGTGGATAGTTATGATTACTTACGGGGCGGGAATTACCAGAATGGATATAATTATAATTACCAGCAAAGTGATCATAACTATCCATTGTCCACTGTCCAATCCCAACTCCCCGACGATGACGTTCCCACCGACATCTACATCAATTTCCTCATCAACTGCACCCCGGCAGCTACCATGCGCCTGCTAATGGATGCCAACACCAACGATTACATCACTTTGAACGGCGAAGGCACCATCCGCGCCACCTTCTATAATAAAGGACCATTCAACATGTTTGGCACCTATACCGTCGACCACGGCACCTATGGCGTGACCATCCAGAATATCATCAAGAAAAACTTCACCTTCAACCCCGGTGGCACCATCTTGTTCGGAGGCGATCCCTACCATGCAGCTCTCAACCTGCAGGCCCTCCATACCGTCAGCGGCGTCAGCCTCTCCGACCTGAGCATCGGCAACTCGTTCGCATCGAACACCATCCGCGTGAACTGCCTGATGAATATCACCGGACAGCCGGAGTCACCTCAGGTGGACTTCGACCTCGAGATGCCCACGGTGAACGCCGACGAACAGCAGATGATACGCTCCGTGATTAACGGCCAGCAGGAGATGAACCAGCAAGTGCTCTATCTCTTGGCCATCGGCCGTTTCTACAACCGAGGGCAGAACAATGCCACCACGCAGCAGGACCAGACATCGCTAGCCATGAACAGCATCCTTTCGGGCACCCTCTCCGCACAGATCAACACACTGCTGAACACGGTTATCAAGAACGACAACTGGAACTTCGGCGCTAATATATCTACGGGCAACGAGGGCTGGCACAATGCTGAATACGAGGGGCTCATCAGCGGGCGAATGCTCAACAACCGCCTTCTGCTCAACGGACAGTTCGGCTATCGCGACAACGCCACTCGCGCCACCAAGTCGTTCATCGGCGACTTCGACATCCAGTACTTGCTTCTCCCCAATGGCAACCTCTCAGTGAAGATGTACAACATGACCAACGACCGCTACTTCACCAAGTCGTCGCTCAACACACAGGGCCTCGGTCTTATCATGAAAAAGGACTTCAACGGCCTCAAGGACCTCTTCTCCAGCCAGAAGAAGAAAAAGAAAAAACAGTAAACGGCATATTCAGATATCACTCACGATCAAGTTAGGAAGGAAAAAGAAGAGGGTAATGATGGAAACATGCACATTGTCTCAGATCTCAAATCTCAATTAAAAAACAGCATGGGTATGGGGCGATGGAAAAAAACTGAGATCTGAAATAAAAGGCTGGCATCGAGAGGATGTCAGCCTTTTTTAGGGTTATCGTGCTATGCTTAATAGAACTTGAAGTAGCGGCGGGCGTTGTTGTAACTGATGTCCTCGACCATACGGCCCAAGAGTTCGCGATCGTCGGGCAACAGACCTTTCTCGACATCATTGCCGAGCAGGTTGCAGAGGATGCGGCGGAAATATTCGTGGCGCGGGTATGAGAGGAACGAACGGCTGTCGGTGAGCATACCTACGAAACGGCTCAGCAGACCTAATACGGAGAGAGCATTCATCTGCTTCACCATACCATCCATCTGATCGTTGAACCACCAGCCTGAACCGAACTGGATCTTTCCTGGCTCTCCACCCTGGAAGTTGCCAAGCATCGTGGCAATCACTTCGTTGGCGCAGGGATTCAATGTATATAATATGGTACGCGTAAGCTTGCCTTCCATATTCAGCTTGTTGAGGAACTTTGACATGGCCTTGGCGGTATTGAACTCACCGATAGAGTCGAAACCAGTGTCAGGACCAAGCTGGTTGTACATCGCGGTATTGTTATCACGGATGGCGCCGTAGTGGAACTGCTGTGTCCAACCTGCATCGGCATCCATCTCTGCCATCACAGTGAGGAAGCAGTTCTTGTACTGGCGTACCTCTAAATTGGACAGCTGCTGACCACGAAGGGCCTTCTCGAAGATGGTCTCGATCTGAGAGTCTGTATACTCCTCATCGTAGAATTCCTCGATGCCGTGATCGGAGAGTTTACAACCGTTGGCTGCAAAGAAGTCATGACGTTTTTGGAGGGCATCAACCATATCGGCAAACTTAGTGATAGTAACACCCGACACATTGGCCAACTGCTCCACATACTTAGCGAACTCAGGCTTCTCGATATTCATGGCCTTGTCAGGACGCCAGGCGGGAATCATCATCGGGTCGTTGGCTGCCTTGTGCTTGGCATATTCGATATGATTATGGAGGTCGTCAACAGGATCGTCGGTGGTGCAGACGCACTCCACATTATAGTGCCGCATCAGACCACGAGCAGAGAACTCGGGCTGCTGAAGCTTCTCATTGCACTCGTCGAAGATCTCACGGGCTGTCTTTGGAGAGAGCAGCTTCTCAATGCCGAAGGCTGTCTTCAACTCCAGGTGGGTCCAGTGATAAAGTGGATTGCGGAGCGTGTAAGGCACGGTCTCAGCCCACTTCTCAAACTTCTCCCAGTCGCTGGTGTCCTTGCCAGTGCAGTACTTCTCGTCGATACCATTAGTACGCATAGCGCGCCACTTATAGTGGTCACCACCCAACCAAAGTTCGGTGATGCTCTTGAAACGATGGTCGTTGGCTACCATCTCTGGTATCAAGTGACAGTGATAGTCGATAATCGGCATCTTAGCCGCATGGTTGTGATACAAATCCTGAGCCACCTCGGTCTCCAGGACGAAATTCTTGTCATTGAAAGCTTTCATAAATATGACTTGTTTTTAAGTTGTATTTAAAATTTTCTGCAAAGATAACAATAATCTCATATAAAAAAGCTATCTTTGCATCAAAAAACTAACGTAAACGTTATCGATGCAAAGAAAAGTACTTCTCATTTACACTGGCGGCACCATCGGAATGAACCAGAATCCGCAGACCGGCGCTTTGGAGCCCTTCGATTTCGAACACCTTTTATATAATGTGCCCGAACTGAAGCAGTTTGATACGATCATCGAAACCTATCAGTTTAATCCTCCCATCGACTCGAGCGATATGACGCCTGCCCGATGGACAGACATCTCACACTGCATTGCCGATCATTATGACGACTATGACGGTTTCGTGGTGTTGCATGGCACGGACACGATGGCCTACACCGCCTCTGCCCTCTCCTATATGCTGGAAAATCTGACGAAGCCTGTGATTTTCACCGGTTCGCAGTTACCCATCGGTCAGCTGCGCACGGACGGCAAGGAGAATCTCATCTCTTCCATTGAGATCGCTGCGGCCTGTGATTCCAAAGGTCACGCTTTGGTACCAGAGGTGGGCATCTATTTCAACTCCCATCTGTTGCGAGGCAATCGTACCACGAAGCAGAGCGCTGAGGAGTTTAATGCTTTCGAATCGTTTAACTATCCTCATCTGGTGGATGCCGGCGTGAACATCATCTATCACCACGAGCGCATACTGACGCCGCAATGGGAAAAGCCCATGGTGCCGCATTTCCGTCTGGACAACAACGTGATCATCTTCTCGCTCTTCCCTGGCATCCGCGAGGACCTCATCCGTCATATTATCCATACACCCAACCTGAAGGCCATCGTGATGCGAACCTTCGGCAGCGGCAACGCACCACAATCGCCTTGGCTGCTGCATGCCCTGAAGGAAGGGACGGCCAACGGGAAGATCATTGTCAACATCAGTCAATGTCTGCAAGGTGCCGTAGAGATGTCAAGATACGACTGCGGCTATCATCTGCAGGAGGCCGGTGTCATCAGCGGACGGGATATGACGGTGGAAAGTGCTGTCACAAAACTGATGTTCCTACAGTCGCACTATCCTGACGACCCGGAAAAAGCCAGGCTGCTCATGCAACAATCCATTCGAGGAGAGATGACAATTTAGGGATAAATCAAACGTTTGCGCAGAATCAAGTGTTAATATTTGATAAAATTTAGAGTTGTGCGGGTGCACAGACTATTGTGTAAAAAAAAAATGCAGAAAAAGTTTGCGGATTCACAAAAAAAGGTATACCTTTGCACCTGTTATCCTGAAAACAATCTTTTTACCTTAAAAAGGCTAATACCTATTGAAGATATGGAGCGATTGCTTGCGAAAGTCGTCGCTTTATTTTTTGCCTTCGCCGAAAGTGTTAAACTTTCCTAAAAGTAATCATCTATCAACTATAAACTATCAACTATAAACTAAAAAATTCGTACCTTTGCACCCCGATTTGAGTCCGTTGGGGCTGAGTGAAGTGTGTACGAACGTACGCCGCCTCGCGGAAAAAACCCTTTAATACAATAAATTAATGTACGCAATTGTAGAGATTCAGGGTCAGCAGTTTAAGGTAGAGCAGGGCAAGAAGCTCTTTGTTCACCACATCAAAGATGCCGAGGAAGGCAAGACTGTTGAATTTGACAAGGTGCTGCTCGTAGATGCTAACGGTGCAGTGACGGTAGGTGCTCCGACCGTAGAGGGAGCAAAAGTAGTGTGTGAAGTTATCAACCCGCTCGTGAAGGGCGACAAGGTGATTGTGTTCAAGATGAAGCGCCGCAAGGACTCTCGTAAGCGCAACGGTCATCGTGAGCAGTTCACACAGGTTGAAGTTAAATCAGTAATCGCTTAATCAAAGGAGGACTTAGAAATGGCTCATAAAAAAGGTGTAGGTAGTTCTAAGAACGGTCGTGAGAGCGCAGCTCAGCGACTGGGTATTAAGATTTTCGGCGGTCAGCAGTGTGTAGCTGGTAACATCATCGTTCGCCAGCGCGGTACAAAACACAATCCTGGTAACAACGTTGCCATCGGTAAGGACGACACCCTCTACGCGCTAGTAGACGGTACTGTCAATTTCCACAAGGGCAAGTTCAACAAGAGCGTTGTTTCAGTGATTCCAAACGCTGAGGCCTAAACAGTTTCAAACAAGAAAAAAACTTATTCCAAACAAACAACAGAGTCCTTCTCTCCTAAGGAGAGAGGGATTTCTGCTTTTTTATGCCCTTTTCCTTTGATATTTCAACGATAATTATTACCTTTGCACCTTAGAAACTGAATTCAAACAAATAAATACGTATTTAACATGTTAACACTCAAACTCATCAGTGAGCAAACTGAACGTGTAGTTCGTGGCCTGGAGAAGAAGCATTTCCCTAATGCGCAGCAGGCCATCGACGAAGTATTGGCCGTAGACAAGAAGCGCCGCGAGGCTCAGCAGGAACTCGATAAGAGCCTGAACGAACAGAAGCAGCTGTCAGGACAGATCGGCCGATTGATGAAAGAAGGAAAGAAAGACGAGGCCGAGCAGGTGAAGGTACAGGTGGCTGAGCTCAAGGAGAAATCGAAGCAGCTCGACGACACGATGGCCAAGGCACAGGAAGAGATGACCACTCTGCTCTGTCAGATACCCAATATCCCATACGATGAGGTACCTGAAGGTAAGGCCGCAGAAGACAACCACGTGGTGAAGTCGAACCTGAAGGAATGCACCGACAGCGATACCGTTGGCAACTGGGACGTGAACCCCTCTCTGGGTATAGCCAATCCCCTGCCCCACTGGGAACTCGCTAAGAAATACAATCTCATCGACTTTGACCTCGGCGTGAAGATTACAGGTGCCGGATTCCCTGTCTACATCGGAAAGGGAGCCCAGCTGCAGAGAGCGCTGATCAATTTCTTCCTCGCTGAAGCCAATAAGGCCGGTTATACGGAGATCATGCCGCCAACAGTGGTGAATGCCGCCTCTGGCTATGGTACAGGTCAGCTGCCTGACAAAGAAGGTCAGATGTACCACTGCGAGATCGATGATTTCTATCTGATTCCGACTGCCGAAGTGCCCGTAACGAATATCTATCGTGACGTGATCCTCGACGAGAAGGATCTGCCGATTAAGAACTGTGCCTATACAGAGTGCTTCCGTCGTGAGGCTGGCTCGTATGGTAAGGATGTGCGTGGTTTGAATCGTCTGCATGAGTTCTCGAAGATTG
>Ga0247610_10005729_pt1 | contig 13042 bp, 10 predicted proteins | sample 174DNAGHGhighgp2_FD_193483 | JGI IMG/M metagenome (GOLD analysis project Ga0247610, IMG submission 193483) | Sheep rumen microbial communities from Palmerston North, Manawatu-Wanganui, New Zealand - 1742 DNA GHGhigh gp2 | ecosystem: Host-associated > Mammals > Digestive system > Stomach > Rumen...
TATTTTTGTTTGTTTTTATTTTTCCTTTTTGCTCATTCTTTTAAAAGAATTGCTTGTTTGTAATTCTTGTTCGTCATATATAGTTTTCAAAGATTTAGCCACGCTTTATAACAGCGCGCTCGTTTATTTTATCACTTTAAAATTTAATGTCAACAACTATTTTATCATTTTTATATAAAAAAATAACCTAAGCGTTTTCATAGCCTAGGTCATCCTATTTTCTATTTTATGCTTTCTATTTCCTCATTAGTTAGATGTCTCCATTTTCCTTCCTTTAATGATTCATCTAAAACTAAATTGCCAAATGAGATTCTTTTTAGGAATGTAACATTACATCCAACTGCTTCCATCATTCTTTTAACCTGATGAAATTTTCCTTCTCTAATAATTATATATGCCTCATTATCTCCTAAATCAATAAATTCTGCTGGCATACATTTATATCCATCATCTAATGTAATTCCATCCTTAAACTTTTGAATGAATGATTCATTATATTTACCATCATATTTTAAATAATATTTTTTATCAACATGACTTTTTGGTGAAAGCATCCTATGAGCTAAATTACCATCATTAGTAATTAATAATAAGCCGTGAGTATCTATATCTAGTCTTCCAACAGGAAATAGATTTCTTTTTTTATAATCATCAATTAAATCTAATACAATAGGCTTACTATAATCATATGTAGCTGAAACATAGCCCTCTGGCTTATTTAACATAATATAAATAAATTCCTCATATTTAATTTCAGAATCTAATATATTTATTTCATCATTAAATTCATCTACCTTAAAATCATCATCTTTAATTACATTACCATTTACTAGCACATAGCCTTTTCTAATAAGCTCCTTTACTTCCTTTCTAGAGCCATAATCCATATGAGCTAATAATTTATCTAATCGCATCATACAATCACCTCTTTAATGATTTTAAATATATTTTATCATCATCACTAATTCTAAATGATTCATTCATCTTTTGAATAGCCTTATTAAATGTAAAATCATCTAATTTAGATATCTTTATATATTCCATACACTTATCTCTAAATTTAATCATCAATTCACATAAAAGCCAAGCTATACCCATCTTAGTATAATAAAAATCATTCTTAACCTCTTCTATTACTTTAAAAATATCATCTACATATTCACTAACTACATAATGAGATAGTAACATAATAATAGAAAATCTAATTTCAAATTCCTTATCGCTATTTTTATATTTATTAACAAGACTATAAAAATAATCTCTATTCTTATCTATTAATTTTATATTTAATAAGGAATCACATACTGCCCAGTTATCAAGATTAGGAACAAATTTATCTAATTCGTTATAAACCAATTCCTTATCCTTAATAAAAGATAATATATACATATGTATCATATTTTCTTCATGATATGTATGTTTCTCATTTAGAAATGATACATAATCATTATTCTTAACCATTTCCTTGGCAATATTTTTTAATATAGGATTTCTTACACCAAGTAAATTATTAACCTTTAATGCAGATGTAAATTTCTTATATTCATCATCCTGATATTTTTTTAATTCATCTAATACATTCATATTAATACCTAAAAAGAGGAAGCATTAAACTTCCTCATATCCATTTGGATTATTCTTTTGCCAATTCCAAGCGTCCCTAGCCATATCATCAATATTATATTTAGCCTTAAAGCCAATTTCTTCCTCTGCCTTTTTAGGAGTTGCATAATTAGCTGTAACATCTCCTGCTCTTCTTGGAGCGAATTCATATTTAATTGGCTTTCCATATGCTTTTTCAAAGGCATGTAAAACATCCATAACTGATGAACCAGTACCAGTACCTAAATTATAAGTAACAACACCTGGATTTTCAGCTAGCTTATTAATAGCACATACATGACCATAAGCTAAATCACATACATGAATATAATCTCTAATACATGTTCCATCCTTAGTAGGATAATCATTACCAAAAATATTTAAATGATCTCTCTTACCAACCATTACCTGAGTAATATATGGAGCTAAATTATTAGGAATACCATTAGGGTCTTCTCCAATTAATCCAGATGGATGAGCTCCAATTGGATTAAAATATCTTAGGATTGCAATATTGAATCTATTATCAGATTTATATAAATCTCTTAAAATCTGCTCAATATATAGTTTTGTAGTGCCATATGGATTAGTTGTACCTCCAATAGGAGATTCCTCTGTTACAGGAACAACCTCGGGATCGCCATAAACAGTCGCACTTGATGAGAATACAAAATTAAATACATTATGCTTTCTCATAGAATCTAATAAAACTAAAGCACCATAAATATTATTTTCATAATACTCTAAAGGCATTCTTACAGATTCACCTACTGCCTTTAATCCTGCAAAATTAATTACACAATCAATCTTATTTTCATTAAAAATTTTATCTAATATTTTAGCATCTCTAATATCACCTAAATAGAACTTAGGCATCTTACCTGTAATAGTTTTAATTCTATCTAATACAATCTTCTTAGAATTAACTAAATTATCAATAATAACTACTTCATAATCTCTATTTAATAATTCTACTACTGTATGTGAACCAATATAGCCAGTACCACCAGTAACTAAAATAGTTTTCATATAAAATTACCTCCAACATTCAAAGAATATTTTATCATAATGACTCTTAATTTTCAATTAAGAGACCATAATTACACATTTATTTCATTATTTTCCTTAGGTACCTCTACCTTTTTATATATAAGTCTTTTTCTTCTTTTAATATTACTAAAAACGATTATTCCTAAGCCTAATGTTATAGCTAAATATATAATTATTTCTAAACCCTTACCAGCACCATTAAAATCAATAATAGACTCTCCTGCTATTTCCTTATAAATAATGTATGATGTATCAGTTAGAGCTAATAATAAAGCTACTATCACTAAAAAATTATTAAATGTATATTTTGAAAATATCATAAATATATTTGATAGAAACGCAATAGCTAATATTAGATTCAAAATCCAAAGCCAATTAACATATTCATATAATTCAAATACACTATATAAATAAAAGGCACTCATAATAGGATTAGCAATACAATATACAATAATCAATCCTATATTATTTTCCTCATTGTGATAATCAGAATTAAAATTATATTTAGATATCTTTAAAAAATCAAATATAATTTGAGTTGCCACTAAGAATACGGCGATAACTAAAGATATATTAGTTTTTATTTCTTCTATAAATGACATATTCTTATCTATAGCATCCATAATATCAATATAAATTACAGTAAATTTTAATATATAAATAAATATCTTTAATGTAATCCATAAATAATGATTTGGATATTTATTAATTTTAAATGAGTAAATACAATAAATTAAATAAAGAACTAAAATTAAAATAAATGTTATATAAGCAACAATTAGCTTTAGACTACCATTAGTCTTTGTTAGCTTATACATATAAATAATAATGAATATTACTTGAAATACTATTTCTAGGAATAGATTCATTCTAATAGATAATTCTTTCTTTTTTATAATAGGGTTCAATATATCACTTCCCATTTTAATCGATTATATCATATGAGATTTTATCATAAATAGATATATAAAACAAGAAAAGGAAGCCCGAGGCTTCCTCTTATTATTCAGTTCTTAACGCAACTACAGGGTCCTTCTTAGCTGCAGATCTTGCAGGTAATAAACCAGCAATAAGTGTTAATAAAATACTTAACGCTATCATTATACCAATATTTGCCCAAGTTAAATGAGCTATTGATGTAACTGCGCCACTAGAAGCAACACTTACAATTAAGTTAGCAAGTAATGAAAGAATACCTGTAATAAATACACCAAACACACCAGATGCAAATCCAATAACAAATGTTTCTGCGTTAAATAAATGAGATACATCTTTCTTTCGACCACCAAGTGATCTAATAACACCAATTTCTTTAACTCTTTCTACAACTGATACATATGTAATAATAGCTATCATAACTGTAGAAACAATTAATGATAATGCAGTAAATGCAATTAAAGCATATGTAATAATATTAATCATTGTATTAATTAAATTAATAATTATTTCAACCGAGTCAGTATATTTTATTTTATTTCTATCAGAGAATGATAAAGTTTTAGTATTTACAGGCTGACTAAAATCATCACTATATACATTAAAAGTTAATGTGGTATTCTCATCATTCCATGCATCTAAATAATCAGTTACTAAATATTTAGACTCGAAATCATTAGGATAAATAGCTATTGATTCAGGAATATATGTTCCGGCCACACCATTAATATCCATTGTTTTTAGTTTAGAAAGCATATCTGTTAATCCTGTACCTTCAGATGATCCACCTTCTCCACCACTACCAGAACCTCCAGATATTCCTGAAATACCAGAACCTTGTCCAATATATGACATAAATGTTTGCATTATACCTGATTGATTTTTTCCAACATATATTGTTTTAGTATCCTCTTTATATTTTTTTTCAGTAGTATGGTAATATGTATAGTCCATATCATAATAGATACCTATTGGCATACCATTATAGTCAATACTTGATACATTTCCATGCTCTTTTATATTTTTAGCAATAGTTGAATTTTCATTTTTAGATATCATTTCTCTAGCGAATTCTTCACTATAAATGAATCCGGATTGTAATGAACCATATGATATTGTATCTTTAGGTTTAACAATAGCAGCGATAGATAATTCAACACCATCATTCCAAGTGTCTTTGGCTTCATAATTATATTGATAACTATGAACAAAATCAATTTTGTTTCCAGGAATCAATTTTGCCAAGGCAGTCACTTGAGCTGAATTATCTTTATAAATAGTATCATTTGGATACCAATAGAACTTCTTCTTACCTATTTCATCAAATGAATACTGAGTTCTATCTAACACCTCATGATATTCACCTGGTAAATCATCTGGAGCCGCTTTAAAAATCATATTATAGAACTCATCTTCAGTAAAATAACCAAGTTGAGCAAGCAACAAATCAGATAATTCTTGATTCTTTGATAATACAACTACAACACCATGAGGATTATTCTTTCCAAAATTATTAATATCTCCCCAAACAACGTCATATTGATTACTAACATATTCATTGTTTGATACGCCTTGATTCATTACTTTTGCTAAAGAAGTAATATATGATGAATATTGAGCATATGGTGTTTGTTCAAGCATTGCAGTATACGTTTCAGTAATTGAATTTAATGATACTCTTCTTGAATACTGATTTGCAAGTTCCTTATCTTCATCACTATGTATTTTTAAACTCTCACTATCATTCTTAAACACATTAAAATCTGTATAGATATTTGTAGTTACATCAATACCATAGTTTAGTTTTATTTCCTGATAATACTCTTTAGGCATGCTTTTTAAATAATTTATATAATCCATATTAAACTCATTATTATAAACTAATTCTTTTAAAGCAGATTCATGAGAAACTAAATAATCTATTATAGAATTGATGTTTACCCATTGACCTTGATCAAGTGCTTCCTTTTTTTGAGCAAGGCTTGAAGAATTTAATAATGAATTATAATCAATTGCCGTTTTAGTTATTTGAATTGGATTTCCAGACAACATATCATCTTGCATAGTATCAATATAGTCATGAACACCTGTTGAAACAGATAAAACAGCAGATACACCAATAATACCAATTGAACCAGCAATAACAACTAATATTGTTCTTTTTAATTTAGAATGTAGGTTTCTAGCAGAAAGCTTAAATGCAGTCCATAAACTCATTTTAGCTTTTTCTTTTGCATTCTTATTCTTGTTATATTCCTTTAATGCTTTTTCATCATTAGGATCTATTAAAGCTAATTCCTTTTCTTCCTTTTCCTTTTCAATAGCTAAAAGACAATTAATTTCATTAATTTCTTCTTCCTCGCTAAATGGATTAGAATCATCCTGTAATTCACCATCTAATAATCTAACAATTCTTGTAGAATATTTTTCAGCTAATTCAGGATTATGTGTAACCATAATAACAAGCTTCTCTTGAGCAATTTCCTTAATCAAATCCATAATTTGAACTGATGTAACTGTATCAAGAGCTCCTGTTGGCTCATCAGCTAATAGGATTTCAGGCTCATTAACTAACGCACGAGCAATAGCAACTCTTTGACATTGACCACCTGATAATTGATTAGGCTTCTTATTATATTGACCAGCAAGTCCAACCTTGTCTAGGGCCTTCTTAGCTCTTTCTTGTCTTTCTGCCTTACCGATACCAGAAATTGTTAAAGCAAGCTCTACGTTTCCTAAAATAGTTTGGTGAGGTATTAAGTTATAGCTTTGGAATATAAAACCAATTCTATGGTTTCTATATACATCCCAATCTCTATCATTAAATTCTTTAGTAGATTTACCATTAATGAATAAATCTCCTTCAGTATATTTATCAAGACCACCAATAATATTTAATAATGTAGTTTTACCACATCCTGATGGACCTAATATAGATACAAATTCATTTTTTCTAAAAGATAGGTCAATACCCTTTAAAGCATGAACCTTTGTATCAGCTACAATATAGTCTTTTTTTATGCTTTTAAGTCTTAACATACCAATACCTCCAAACAACCTTAAATTTTATTTGAATTATACTACAATTCAAACACAAAAAAAAGGAAAACACCCATTTTTAACATAATTACACACAATTTAATTTTATACAATCTAATTTCTGCTACTTAATAAGAGCTATTAGTTTGATATTTCTCTTTTTTGTATTATTTTTTCCGTTAAAATAGCAAATTATATTTGCAAAAAAAGGATTAGCCATTAACAGCTAACCCATTTTTATCAATTTTTAGAAGTCTTCATCCTCGCCATCATCGTCAGCCTTAACTGCAGAATCTTCGCAAATTCTCATTTCAGTATCAGCATCGAATAAATGGCAATGGTTCATATCAAACCATAACTTTAATGGTTGACCTGGAGCTAAATCGTCTCTTGATGGAACTGCAGCGATAATTGGATCACCATCGACATCAGTATAGATGTTAGTTTCAGCACCTAATAATTCTGAAATTTCAACAGTTACATCTACAGAAGCGTTTGCCCAAACCTTCTTCATTAATTCATTTTGCTCATCATAAATATCTTCTGGACGAATACCAAAGATAATATCTCTGTTTTCATAACCCTTTTCACGAGCTACCTTTAGCTTAGCTTCAGGAATACGAATCTTATAGTTACCCTTTGATGAAATGAAATCACCATTGTCCTTTAATTCACCACGAATGAAGTTCATTGGAGGTGTACCGATGAATCCACCAACGAATACGTTAGCTGGAGCATCATAAACCTCTCTTGGAGTACCAACTTGTTGAATACGACCATCTCTCATAACAACGATTCTTGATGCCATTGTCATGGCTTCGATTTGGTCATGTGTTACATAAATTGTTGTACAACCTAATTCTCTATGTAACTTAGTTAACTCACCACGCATTGTAACACGTAGCTTAGCATCTAGATTTGATAATGGTTCGTCTAGTAAGAATACATCAGATTGTTGAACGATAGCACGACCTAATGCAACTCTTTGACATTGACCACCTGATAATTGTCTTGGGAATCTTTGTAAGAAAGCTTCAAGACCTAAAATTTTAGCTGCACGGTCAACTCTTTGTGCAATTTCTTCTCTTGGCATACGACGTAATTGAAGACCGAATGCCATATTATTAAATACTGTCATATGAGGATATAATGCATAGCTCTGGAATACCATTGCGATACCACGATCCTTAGGGCTTACGTTATTCATAATCTTATCATTGATTTTGAATTCACCTGATGAAATATCCTCTAGACCAGCAATCATACGTAATGTTGTTGATTTACCACATCCTGATGGACCTACGAAAATAATGAACTCCTGATCTTCGATGTGTAAGTTGAAGTCGAATACGGCTTGAACTCCGTTAGGATAAATTTTGTTAATGTTAATTAAATCTAATACTGCCATAATTTAATTTCCTCCTAGCTGTACAAGTTAATTATAATAAAATATAATCCAATTTTATATGTGCAATATGCACAAAAAACTATTTTAGGCCACACTTTGGCCGATTTTTTAGAAAAATATATTAATTTTACTTAGTAGATATAAGCATATAAAGTATATATGCATCCTTAAAATTTCTTAAATCAAAGCCAGATTCAGCCTTTAATTTATCTAATTTATACATCATAGTATTTCTGTGAATAAACATTGATTTTGATGCTAAAGATACATTTAAATCATACTTAACGAATTCCTTAATAAAATCAATAGATATATTAGTATGATTCAAAATATAATCTAATATTTCCTTTTGGAAATTAATTCTTGGATTCTCAAGCAATGCTGTTTTTAATGTATAAACACCATGATTTAAGCTATCTAAAAGCTTAATAGCTATCTTTTCCTCATCAACTAATCTATCCTCTTCCTTATCATTTGAAATATAGGCACAGATAGATGTCATGAAGCTATTTTCAAAGGCATAGATAATATCAATTAAATCCTGATTATTTTCATAATTTAAATATGCAATATAATCATTATTAACAATCTTTACATTTAAATTACTACCAACCAATTGTTTAAAGATATCTGTTATTTCGTTTTCATATTCCTTGCAATTCTTAATGATTATAAATTTCATATTACTCTCCTAAAAGATTTGATATCCATCATCATCTGAATTATCGTTATTATCTTGCTTATCTTCTTGTTTATTATCTAAATCAACTACTTCTGCATCAATTGAATCCTCTCTTCTAAATTCATTAGGATTAGGCTTAAATTGATTTGCTTCCTCAGAATCAAATCTAGATGCCTCCTTAAATGCACTAGGATCGACATCTATTGGTAAATCCTGTACCATATCAGTACCACTTATTCTATCAGGAATACCTCTTCCTGACATTAAAATCATAATACCAGATATTATAATTACAATTCCGCTTAATAAGCTATATGAAACAACATAGAATAGCCAAGTACCAGCTACCTCTCTAATAATAGTTCTCTTTAAACCAGCATTTACATCACCAGTTCTACCAATAACCTTTATCTTAAGAAGCATTCTACCAACTGTTTGTTTTTCCCAAAAATGAGGAATCACAACAAAATAGATAATGATTCCAACTAAATACATTGAATCTAAAATAGGATAGAATACTAAAGAATAATTATTATATTCACTAGCAGCTAGATTAAATGATTGCTCATAATTGCCACCATAAGAAATATATAACACATAATTAGTCATCATTTCACTTCTAGCAGCTGTATAGGCACTATAATTAAATCCCATCAATAAAAATATTAGAGCTGATAAGCCAATTGCAAAAACAGACAAAATTAAACCATCAACTAAGAATGCTAAAAATTTTTGGCCTGCAGTTGCTTTATTATAAAGTTTTAGCAATTATATCACTCCCAACTAGTAATAATTATACTTTAAAACTTAAAATTAGTCTAATAATTACTTCTTCATTTTAAGCATTTCGATAACCTCGGTTACCTCTAGGCCCATTAATGGTAAATCAATATCTGAATCAGCTGAAATACAAATACTATTAACATTATCAACAGCCTTTTTAACTAAAGTCTCATAATCAAATGCTTTTTCATATTGCTCAGCCTTATCAATCTTAGGTGCAGTAGCTGGTGCCTTTGGCACATATACTGTACAACAATCCTCAAATGGCTTAATTGATAAATCATAGCAATCTATATATTTAGAAATATTAATAATATCTAATTTATCATAAGTACATAAAGGTCTTAATATAGGATAATTAGTTACTGAATTAATAGTGTTCATTGATCTTAATGTTTGAGATGCAACCTGACCAACAGATTCACCATTAATTAAGCATAAGCAATTTCTTCTCTTAGCTAATTCAGTAGCTATTCTATACATCATTCTTCTCATAATAGTAATATTATAAGCTTCAGGTACGTAATCTAATAATGCCATATGTATTTCCTTAAAAGGAATAAAATGAACATTAATCTTATTATTAGGTGCGAACTTAGCCATCTTCTTTACTAAGTCAACAACCTTTTGAGCAGATTCAATAGATGTAAGTGGAGTTGATTCAAAATGAATACATTCAATTTCAACACCCTGCTTCATAGCTAAATATCCAGCAACAGGTGAATCAATACCACCTGATAGCATTAATAAGCCCTTACCAGCAGTACCAACAGGATAACCTCCCATTGCTCTTACATTTGTATTATATAAATAACAAGCATCATTTCTTAATTCTATATTTAACTCAACATCTGGATTATGAACATCAACAGATAATAGCTTATGATTAGATAATACATAGCCTGATACTGCCTTTGTTATTTCCATAGAACGAAGAGAATAATTCTTATCAGTTCTCTTTGTATTTACCTTAAATGTAGATTTAGTATTTACTACTTCCTTCATTAGCTTTAAGGCAGTTTCCTTAATTACATTTATATCCTTATCACTTTTTACAACAAATGAATAAGATGAAATACCAGATACATATTTTAATCTTTCGATAACCTTTTCCTGATTCTCATCTAATAAATGAATATAGATTCTATCATGCTGATAATCTATTTCAACATTTAATCCTTCCATCTTTAAAGCAACTAGCTTATGTAATGCTTTAATAAATTCCTTTTGATTTTTACCCTTTAATGTTAAATCTCCAAAACGTAAAAGTATTCTATCATAAATCATAATAGCATCCTCCATTTCAAACGATAAAATTATATCATATTAATGATAAAAGTGCATCCTTAAAATAATTTAATACTCTATTTAAAAAAACGACTTAATAAAAGAAAAATACCTTTACCGTGTGGGATGGTAAAGGTATTTTCTTTGGGGATACAATTTATATTACATGCAGCAATTATTTTCTTTATCTAATTCATTTCTTACATTAGATAAGATTTTATTCATTTTCTTGCTGCTAGAACAACAGCTACATTCACCTGTAGGAATATGCTTCTTTTTCTTATAGATATAAGCTGCTATATTACCAGCAACAATTCCTACAGCCGCGATAATTATTAGAATTTCATAGAATTCCATTAAATCGCCTCCGCCTCTGGTCTATTCTTGTTAAATAAATAGATACATACTCCTGTACATACACAAAGTGCTAGAATAATGAATGATGTCCACCATACTGAAAGCATTAGGTAAGCAGCTGATGAAACGATAAATGAAGTTCCAATCCAGAATAGAATAGTATTCCAGAACTTTCTCTTATCTACTAATTCACCCTTAGCTGTAGCGACAGCTGCAAAGCATGGAATAGTAGTCATATTGAAGATAATAAATGCAATTAATACTGACCAACCAGTAAATCCGTTACCTTCGATACCAGTTGCCTTAGCAGTTGAGATTGCTGGAGCAAGTCCATCCTCATCTAATGCCAAATTATAAACTTCAATATATGATTCAACATCATTAACATTCTTTGTTGAAATACCTTGTGATAATACTGTAAATGTTGCAATTACATTTTCCTTTGCAATTAAGCCTGTAATTGCTGATACACCGTATACCCAGCCATTCTCATTTAATTGAGAACCAAAGCCAAGTGGTGTAAAGATAGGACTAATAACCTTACCAAAGCCTGCAAGGATTGAGTTACCAGAATCTACATAATCCTCGGCACCAACTACTTCCTTATATTCAAATAAGGCTTGAGTAAATACATCACTAACAACCTCTTCATATTTAGGTGCTAGCTCATCATCTTCATTGTCATTGAAATCAGTAACTAATGTAGCTAAATCAACTACTACTTCATCATTTTCAATATATTCTTCATTAATTTCTAATAATAAATCTTTATGTTCTTCTTTATATTCTTCAAAAATTTCATCTGCTATATCATTTGGATTAGCTTGTTCAATGTATTTCCAATCAAATGTAAATGATTGTAAGAACCAAATAACAATTGTTGAAGCTAAGATAATAGTAAATGCCTTCTTAACATATCCCTTTAGTTTATCCCATAAATGGATCATTAATGACTTAGGTTGTGGCATATGATATGTAGGTAATTCCATAATGAATGGAGAGCTCTTGCCTCTCATAACAGTATTCTTCATTAAGATAATTGTAACGATTGCTGTTACAATACCAACAACATACATAGAATATGTAATTAAGTCTACATTAGGGAAATTGAATAATTCACAAATACAACCAGCAATTGCAGTTAATATTGGTAGTTTTGCACCACATGAGAAGAATGGAATTACTCTAATAGTTGCAATTCTTTCTTGCTCATCAGCTAATGTTCTTGTGTTAATCATTGCAGGTACTGAACAACCAAAGCCCATAATCATTGGTAGGAATGCTCTACCTGTTAAACCAAACTTTCTGAACATTCTATCAAGAATAAATGCAATTCTTGCCATATAACCAGTATCTTCTAAAATCGAGAAGAATAGGAATAATAATAGAATTTGTGGAACGAATGATAATACTGAGAATACACCGGCTAAAATACCATCAACAATTAAACCAGATACCCAGCCAGGCGCACTAGATAGCCAACCGGCTACTACACCAGAGAACCAATCTGTTATATTAGTAACAAAGCTTTGTAAAATTACACCTAAAGAATTAATACCACCATCGGTCCAGAATAATCCTTCAAAGATTGAACCTTCAAATGAAGGTGATACATCACTGAATAATCCACCTAAATAGAATAAATTTTCAGAGAATGTAAAATGGAATATTAAGAATAAGATAACTAAGAAAATAGGAATACCTAACCACTTATGTGTTAATACCTTATCAATCTTATATGACTTATTCTCTGCCTTAATATCATTAACAGCCTTTGTTTTATGGCATGAATAATGCTCAACAATATAATTATATCTACCATCGGCAATTAATGCTTCTAAATCAGAACCAAATGTTTCATCATTAAATGTTTTCTTATAATCATTTACAATGCTTGT
>Ga0247610_10005730_pt1 | contig 13040 bp, 30 predicted proteins | sample 174DNAGHGhighgp2_FD_193483 | JGI IMG/M metagenome (GOLD analysis project Ga0247610, IMG submission 193483) | Sheep rumen microbial communities from Palmerston North, Manawatu-Wanganui, New Zealand - 1742 DNA GHGhigh gp2 | ecosystem: Host-associated > Mammals > Digestive system > Stomach > Rumen...
TTTTTAGGATTTTATTTAGAGTTTTATTAATTCTATTGATGGGATTTTTGACGATATAGTTTATGTTAAAATTAGTTTTTGTATTGATGTATGGATTATTTGGGAGGAGAACTTGGATGAATATTATTGAGGAAAAGTAGGGGATTTGTAATTATATATGGAGGCGGAGAAAAGATGATTATAAGTAATGAGGGTTTAATAATTATTAAAAGGGGATGATGGTTATAAGGGATGGATATTTATTATTATAGGAATAATTGATAATAATAAGAAGAAGAGCGCGGGAGAGTTATAAAATAATTAACATAGAAGGAATTAATTATTATAAAGATAGATTATAATATAGTAAATTATCATAAAAATAATGAGTTATTATAAAAATAATAAGTTATTATAAAAATAGTAAGTTATTATAAAAATAGTGAATGTGTAGTGCTTCGGCACCAGCACCTACTGAGTTACCGTAATTCGATAAAGCGACCGTTTTCGCCCACTACAATAAGCCAGGAATCTTTCCCTGGCTATTGATTCTATATTAAATTAAAGGGACATATTAATTAATTAAAGAGTGACAGAAAATCCTTAATGATTTCATCATCAGTTTTTGCTTCTGGCTTCTTTGATGCAGATGCCTTGGTCTTAACCTTGGTCTTAGAAAACAGCGCAGACATAAGAGAGCGGAACTCCGCCACATCTTTCTCAAATGCAATTAGCCCATTCTTAATATCATTCTCGGAAATGAGATCTTCATACTCCTGTCCACAGAGATAACTAATATAATCCTTGATATCAAGAGCAAGGTCTGTACGAAGAGTATCAAGGATAGCATTGCGACTCTCCTCTTCAGCCTTAAACTTTGCTTTTGCGGCAGTCAGCTCTTCCTTAAACTTCTTCTCAAGTTCTTCGCTAGTAGTACCAGATTTCAGTGCTTCATATAGATCCATATTTTTTTCTCCTTTATCATTTTCTAAATATATTATAACAAAAATTTTTTAAGTTTTCAAGTGGAGGCGGTCAGCAAGGAGCCTTTTTTTTATATTATAACATAAATTTTTACAATTGTCAAGTTGAAGAATCTGGCGGCAGACGGCATATGTAGTATAGGACCAGTCCGCCTGCAATCAAGCCTTGAATTTTGGGAAAATACGGACTGGTCCCGAAAAAGCCAAGGTTCTGGAAAAAAAGCCCATATGGGTCTGGAAGGGGTGGAGCGGCCCTTGGGCGGAGGCCCGCGGCCCGGTCATTTAAGAGGAATAACCTTTTATTATACCATAACCCGCGATGTTTTGTCAATAGGTTTTTAAAAAATTATTTATCCTCTAAATAGAGAGGATTATAACGCTCTCCCAAGTCAACATAAGTATCCCAAAAAACAGGATGATAACAAACTTTTGTATTTGCACACAATTCAGCTAAAGGACATTCTTCATAACAATTTGAGTTGTTATCATTTTCCAAACATCCTTTTCTAATTAATTTCATTCCTTCAATAATTTTTTCTTTCCAATCCATTTTTATTCATCCTCTTCAATAATAGTCCATTCACAAGGCGCATCTTTAAACTGCTCATAACAACAGTTATATATAGGACAGTCAATAGGATTACAAGAATAGATATTTTCGCATCCTTCTTTAATAAGTTTTGCCGCTTCTTTAAGGAGTTTCATTCCTTTAATCATTTTTTCTTTATTGGTCATTTTTTATCATTCCTCTTTTATAATCCATTTTTCAGGGACTTTATAATGGTCTATTTGAATAGAGACACAAAAACTTGCAAAAGGACATTCATCACAAAATTCATTATGTATATTTTTAGCACATCCGCTTGAAATAAGTTTCATTCCTTCAATGATTTCCTGTCTCCAATCCATTATTTTTATCACTCCTCTTCAATAGCAGTCCAGTCACAAGGCGGGTCCACAGACCGCTCATAACAATAATCATACAAAGGACAATCAATAGGATTACACGAATAAATATTTTCACATCCTTCTTTAAGAAGCTTCATTCCTTTAATCATTTTTTCTTTATTAGTCATTTTTATCACTCCTCTTCATCATAGCAGATATAATCATCACCCTTTTTCCAGAACATGGTAAAATCATCACATTCATTAATAGGGTCTGTATCAGGATACATCATACAACAACCGTTAGCATCATAGTACGGACAACTCCAATCATTAACAGGACAATAAATTCTTCCTCTTTTCATTTTTATTCCCCCTCTTCCTCTTCCTCATCAAATCCGCAGATAGGACAGATACATTCTTTAAGTTCCGCTTCACTCCAGTCACAATTATAAATAGGCTCATCGCACTCAGGACAATTATAAAACCCTTCATCCCAATCAACATATCCACCATAAACAATTGATACAATTTCAGCATTAATTTCCCACATGGGTCTCATTTTTACCATAATTTTTTAATCCTTTCTTTTGATGATTTAATTATAACAGTTTATTTGTTATTTGTCAAGAGGTTTTGGAAGAATTTTAAAATTCTTCCACTTCAAAGCCACAAATAGGACAAAGCTCAGCACGGAGCTGACGGTTACTCCAGTCACATTCATAAACAGGCTCGCCACAGTTGGGGCATTCATAGAACCTTTCGTTCCAGTCTACATAACCACCATAAATCTGTTCAACAATTCTGGCATTAAGTTCCCACATTTTAAATTTCCTCCTCTTCTAAAACGTCTTCTGTAAGCTCACCAAACTTTTTACAAAGATTTCTCCACAAGTCACCGCGCTCAGAGACAAGCTGATAAAGAAGTTTTGTTTTTTCTTCTTCCCACGCATCCCAAAGACTATCATATTCAAAAATATAATCGTCCATCTGTCTTAAAAAAGCAATTCTTTTTTCGACGATTTTGTTATCCATTTTTTATTTCTCCTTTCTTTTGATGATTTAATTATAACAGGTATTAGATTATTTGTCAAGAGATTTCTTTTTTAATTCTTGAAATTTAGGAAGCATTTCTTTATACCACCAATTTCCTAATTCTTCATTGTAACTATCGAAAAGATTGTTAACAGCAAACATCATAACACCATAAGTTCTTTCAATAGAGCTATTAATAAGTTCATCTCTGGAATAGAAGGGCGGGCGTGTTGATTCAAGAACGTGTTTGACAGAGTTGTATTCCGCTTCAATCCATTCTTTAACTTTATTTTCCATTGTGTCTTTATCCCTTTCTTTTTTGTAATTTAATTATAGCAGAATATTTTTCTCTTGTCAAGAGGTTTTTAAAAAAATTTTGCCCGGGCGCCAGTATGTGGAGGAGGTTAGTCCCCCCATACATTTTTAGCGCAGTTCGGATTTTTTGCCATACAAGCTTTAAAGATTTCCTTTTCAATCAGCACATCAGCAAGACCTGTATGTTCTTCCTCAAAATTATTCTGTCCGCTAAGGTATCTGTAAAGAATTTCTGCGGTCATTCGAGGAGAACCATTTTTCATAGTGTAACCATTTTCAGAACAAAAGTTTCTGTATTCATCGTCATGACCAAAAGTTTCTCTTGCCATCTTCAGAGTATCCCAAAGTTCAACCCCATAAGGATAAAACCATCTGTCAGCGGATTTAGTAATATATCTCTGAGTGCGAGTACATGAGCGATAATCAAAGCGCATATTATGAGCGATAATAGCAGAAACCTTATACTTTTTACAATCCTTGCGGAGAACCTTTTTTACATTTTTAAACCATGCCATTTTCCGCACACCATCAGCAACATCTTTTACATACTGAGGGATTTTATCTGCGAAAAAAGCTTCTTTCATAAGTTCATTGTTACAAAAGACATCAGCGATAATATAAGACCTTGCCTTTAAAACTTCTCCATTTTCATTAATCACCGCCCATCCGCAATCATATACCATCGGGTCATCAAAACCGTTCGTAGTTTCAGTATCAATCACAATGTAGTTCAATTGTTGTTACCTCTCTTTCATTTGATATATTCATTATAGCAGATAAGTTTTAAGTTGTCAATAACTTTTTTCATAAATATTGCATGCCCATTTTGCTAATTCATAAGAATGATATGGAATGTTTAATTTACTTGCACATTCAAAAATCCACGGAATAACCTGGTCCTTAGGTTCAAACCAGTCACAAAGTTTAAAATTGGAAAAAAAGAATATAGAATCAGGATGCTTAGTAGATGCGCCCCAAAGTTCAAGAACGGTTTCATGGTCAGAAAGCCGAGAATAAAGTTTATACATTGTTGTTTTTCCTTTCTTTTGATAATATAATTATATTATATTTTTAGGAAAAAATCAATCTTGGAATATTGTACAAAATCTATTGAGAAAAATTGTGCAATCTGTCTATTGACAAAACTCGGGCCCGCGCCGATCTTGCGCGGGCCGCCCATTATACCACAAAAATTTAGGGTTGTCAATAGGCAAAATAAACAAAAAAAGAACCGATTTTTCATCATTTTGACGAAAAATCGGCTGAAAAATTGTCAGATTATTTACTTTTTTGGCGGTCGCTGTTTGATTAAATCCAGCTTATAGTGATTTTCACCAACATTAAACTCAATAATCTTACTTTTATTGGTGATTTTAGTATCAAATCCTTCATTTTTCAGACAGTTTGAAAGGATTTCAATAAGATTTTCCTTTTCTTCATCGGGTTTCCGCTCTTTTTTGACAGTTTTGCGGGGCTTGTCTGTCTTTGCTTCATGATTAATCTTGTTCTCTTTGGCTTTTTTGGTCAGTTCCTCGACCACTTCATTTTCGAGGTATCCTTCATCCTCAAGCCAAACTTTAATGGCTTCATTTTTCGGAAGATTCAGAGATTCCATGTATTCCTGAATGTCAGAATCGGGGATGCGGATATTTTTACCATTAAGATTATAGGTCATGTTTTGTACCTTCCTTTCTTTTGATAGTTAAATTATAGCACATCCCCAAAGCCCTGTCAAGGGGGTGGGCGAGATTTTTTTTCTCGCCCACGAAGTAAGATTATGCAATAGAGAAGTAAGGAACCTTCTTTACATAATCCTTGCGGATGGCTTCACACTTTACAAGGTCAGTCAGCATATGAGTGATACGCTGATTGGTCAGACCTGCAAGGGACGGAATATCCGCCTGCATTTCCTTAATGGTCTTCGGAGCATCCGCAGAAGTAAGGTAAGCAACGATGTCTGCCTTACAACCTTCATTCTCAATCTGCGTCTTAGTCGGCTTCTTCGGAGAAGCGGACTTACGATTCAGAAGCTCGATTTCGTGGTCGATGAAAGCGACCATTTCCTCATTGTCAGCAACGATAGCACGGATAGCGGTGTACATCTCTCTCTTAGTCTTTGCCATAGTAGATACTTCCTTTCTTTTGTGTGATTTGTTTTTCTTTATCTTACATATTTATTATAACAGATTTTTAAAAATTTGTCAAGAGGTTTTTTTGAAATTTTTTAAATTTCTTTTGCTCTTGTCTTTCGGAGCGGATGGCGCCTATCTGCTACCTACCTCGCATCTCCCCTTGACATTATTATTATATCACAAGGCTTTTGTTTTGTCAAGAACTTTTTTAACTTTTTCAAAAGTTTTTGTGGTTGACTTCTTTGACTTTCCTTACCTTGTAAATACATTATATCAAAAAATTTTTTAAAAATCAAGAGGGAGTTTTGCACTAATTTTGGGAATTTTTTGATTAAAATTTTGTGCAAAATTTTGCTTGACAAAAAGTGCGGCGGTGTGGTATAATGGAATTTCGGCGTTTTTGCGCGCAAAAACGCCCCGCTGGTTTTCCCCCAATAAAAAAGCATCCCCCGAAGGGGATGCCCAAGAAAGGAGGAAACGAAACAATACTTGTAAAGTGCGCCTGACGGGAATCGAACCCGCATTTGCATGATTAAAAGTCATGTGCCATACCTTTAGGCGACAGGCGCTAAAATGAGGGTTGCAGGGATCGAACCTACCCTTGTTTTGCTTACGTGCGAACACCGCAAAATCTGTGCCACCAGTTAACACTAAACCCCCAAAAAGTTGCGGTTTTAAGGGATGACCGCAAACCCTTTTCCTTACTCTACCTCGTCCTCAGAGCCAAGGGAGAAGTAAGCGACCTTCTTCACATAAGAGCGGGAAACTCTGCCGTCTTTGCGAAGGTCGGTCAGCATATGGGTGATACGCTGATTGGTCAGACCTGCGATGGAAGGGCAAATCTCAGCGAGACCCTTGATGGTCACAGGCTCATCTGCCTCAGCCAGTGCGGTGAGAATGTTAGCCTTATAGCCCTCATTCTCGACCTGGGTCTTAGTGGGCTTACGAGAACCCGACTTCTTGTTATCAAGCAGCTCTACCTCATGGTCAATAAAAGCGACCATATCAGCATTGTCAGCAACAGCCTTGCGAATCTCAGCGAACATCTCTCTCTTAGTCATAAATAGCACCTCTTTCTTAAAATGTTTTTTGTTTTCTTTGTATCTTTATTATACTTTATTTTTTTAAGTTTGTCAATAGTTTTTTAAAATTTTTTTCGGGAAGGGATAGGTGCGCGCTTTTCCTATCCCACTTTCTCAATCTTTCCGCCATTGGGCGTATCTATCCCTACGGTCTTTTTGTGTCATTGCGCTACCGCCCATCGCGCTTATATCCTCAGTCGTGTAAGCATAATTACCAAACCTCTTTTCTTTTCGTAGGTGGTTTTGTTTTTGTACCGAATTTAAATTTTAGTTTTATGAGATGGCTTTCCTACTCAGCCAAAGGGACTAAACCCAATCTCTCGGTTTCCGCATTACCTGTCTCCTTTCTTTATCAACCCTTCCTCTCGACTAAACTTATTGTACCACACTCTGGGAAGTTTGTCAAGGGTTTTTTATTTTTTAAATTATTTTTTTAATGGATTAGTTCGGCGGGTCTCTCATAATTTTTACCTCTTTCTTTTGTACCTTTATTATATCATTTTTTATTTAAGTTGTCAAGAGTTTTTTAAATATCATAACCTGCTCTTAGAATTGAATATTTAATCGCGCCGATAATATCTTTCATAGTATAGTCATCATCACCCATGTGATAGTAATCATCGAATGTTTTATCAAGGTTAATAGCGGCTTTTTCAAAAGCTTCAAAAGCTGTTTTGACTTTTCCGTTTTTCCTTCTCTCTTCTTCTTTATAAATAGCATTTTTTAAAGAAATTAAATCTTTATCAGTAAGCGTAATAATTCCCCAATCATGCTCTTCATTCATTTTTATTTCCTCTCTTTCTTTTGTACCTTTATTATATCATGTTTTTTATGCTTTGTCAACATATTTTTCAGCAAGTTTTTTAGCAATATCTTTCATAAGAATAGGAAACATGGAAGATTTTTCTAAATCTTTGTAAGAAATATCATAATCATTATATAGTCTGTTTTCAACACAACCAATAATATCATCAATATATTCATCCATATCAATATTTACCATTTCAATTTTGGTAAACATATAATATTTATTGTCCATTTTTTCCTCTCTTTCTTTTGTACCTTTATTATATCACAAGCTTTTTTCTTTGTCAAGGTTTTTTAAAAGATTCTTTCAGATAATCAGAAGGCGCGAAGCTCTGCCGACCACCTTACTTTTTTCTTTTCCTTACCTTGTAAATACATTATATCAAAAGTTTTTTAAAAAATCAAGCGGTGATTTTACACTAATTTTGGGATAAATGTTTGTACAGATTTTTTGCAAGTTTTACTTGACAAAAAGCCTGCGGTATGGTATAATGGAAATTTCGGGCGCGAACCGGAGGCTCGCGCCCCACTGAAAATGGGCGATAGATTTCTCCACCGCCCTAAATATTTATGCAGTTTCTATTTTTAACCCGCCGCATAATCAATAATGCAGACCTTGCCATTATGATAACCAACATTTCCACGATGCAAATCATACACATGATTACGCAACCACAAGTATTCTTCATCAGTGCAATAATCACACCAATATTTGTGTCTACTATTGATACCTTTCACTCTCGGCATGACACAACCACTGTGACCATGAAGAGAAAAGACGGTAGTTTTTGCAAGGAGATGTTCCATGCCATCCTCGACTGCTTGTGCATAAATTCTACCCTCAGAAGCACAGTTGCCAAAATCAAATTCCTCACCATAATCAAATTTAATAACATAGTCAGAACGAATAATAGCAATGCGAGAAATTCCATGATTATATTTAAGTTTGATTACATGAGTTTCATTATAATGATTGATAACATAAATATAATCTCTAAGAGAGTGGCAATTTTCAAACAGTTTAGCAAGCTTAGCGGCGAACTTCATTGCACGAACCTCATAACTTGTTTTCATTTTATTTTCCCCTTTCTTTTTGTATCTTTATTATAGCAGAAGGTATAATAAATGTCAATAGGGAAAATAAAAAAATATGCGAGGCGGGGTCCGGTCAAAAAAAATTGGACAGAAATTAATCTGTCCAATAACCGCTATAGTCAACTTTTAAAATGACATCATCTTTAATTGTATCTTCAGTTCCCATAGTATCTAACAGTACACAAACAATATCATTCACACAATAATCTTCACATCCTATAAATTCCCATTCGAAACCTACAGGGTCAACGCATGTAACTACATCTGTTTCATAGTTAAGATTTACAATTTCCATCCCCCGCATATAGATAGAATGTTCCTGAACAGGGGCTCCGCCAAGAGTTGCAATCAAAGACAGCAGAGTCATAATTTTGATGAACATTTTTTATTTCCTTTCAAATATTAAAGCTAAAGATAGTGAATAAACTACATTTTAAAACTTTTACTCTTCAATAGACTCCCATTCTAAGCGGGTCTGACATTTTTTAATTTCTGGTTCTTCAACTATTTTTAAGCATTTTTTAACAATGTAGTCAGATAATGAAAGCTTTGTCCACATTGGATCGTATTCATATGTTTCAATAGAAAATCTAATTCCTTCGGTCAGCTTGCCGAAAAAAGTAGTCGGTTTCATATGCCATTTCATAATATTTACCTTTACAATAGGGCATAAATGAAAAGATGGGTCTGGGTCATAAGTCATTTTAACTGTAAAAATCTCTGAACCAATTCGATAATCTTTATACTTAATTTCTTTCATCTGTCCGTTTCCTTTCTTCTCTTGATGATTTAATTATATCAGATTTAGAATTATTTGTCAAGGGTTTTATTCAATCCATGTATCATAAATTGTAATTGTCATTCTTTCAAAATCAATAACAAGACAAGGATAAATTTTTTTTAAATCTTCTAAAGAATTAACAATAATGGTTTTTTCATAATCCCAATCAGAAGCTTTTCTTAAAGTGAATTTCATTATTTTTTCCTTTCTTTCTTTTGATGATTTAATTATAGCACATCAAGATTATTGTGTCAATAGCTAATTAAAAAAATTTTTGCCCGGGCAAAAAAATACGGATGATTAGCAATCATCCGTAAAGCAACCCATGTAAGGGTCAAAACCGCAGTCATCATCAATATCCGCAGGCTCATAATCCTCATTTTCATCCTCGTCAGAACCAAAAACATCGTCCTGACACTCAAGGCAAAGACCAGAGATAAGGATTTCCCGCTCAGAAGCATTGAGATACTGAAAGCAATCCTGAGCAAGATTGCCATTCTGCCAATCAATATAATCTGGCGCGTAAACCTTAACAGTAGAAACATGACCACAAAGCGGACAACGAACTTCAATAGCAAATTTCTTCATTTTATTTTCCCTTTCTTCTTTTGATGATTTAAGTATAGCAGACTTGAAATGATTTGTCAAGATTTTTTATTTAATTGCTCCATCCTACCAGCCTGGGGGTTCCAGAGCTTCCCCGCATGTTGCCTCCATATTTATATACCGCAAAGTAGGACTTCGGCTTGCGGTGGTGAGCTAAAGACGAATCTTTAGAGGAGACTTATTTCGGCAACTTTGCGCCTTCCACTCTGTGGTTGCTCCGTCTCACCTTGTGACTTTATTATAACATCTTTTTATTTAACTGTCAAGAGTTATCTTCAAATTCTTCTTTAGAAATCTCTTCTACTTCAAAAGAAATTCCATCATAATAATCATCTACTTCCTCTTCATCATCAAGATCGCAAAAACGAGAATCAGGATCAGCAAAACTATACATATCTCGATACTCGTAGCCAAGCATTTCTGCTTCATTTTCATCTTCCGCCGTGTAATAAAAATCTTCATCACAACCACAAAATCCATTGTAATAAGTGCATTTCCAATATTTCATTTTGTCACCTCTTTTATTTTTGTTAAAATTATTATAGCAGATACTTTTTGATTTGTCAAGAAGTTTTATAACTCAATGACAATTACTGTCTTTCCAACAGACCAACATTCATAATGAAGAAGCAATAAAATTGTAAGAAATTCTTGTTTTTCGGTTTCAGAAGCGCATTTATAAAAACATCTTTTTTCATTGCGCTTTTTACTGATTTCAATAAGATTTATACAATTTTGAAGCTTTTCAAACTGAGTCTGATACATAATTTTTTCCTTTTTTTTTGTAACTTTATTATAACAGTTTTTTTAAAAATTGTCAAGGGGTTTTTCAACTTTTTCTCGAGAACTTTGTTTACTCAATTCACGGCGTTTGCCTCAGCTCACCACTTCCGTTCCCCTTGACATTTATAATTATAGCAGATTCGGTAGAAAAGTCAATACCTTTTTTGAAATTTTTCTTCGTTAAGTTTTTAACGGGCGCCCGGTAAAAGAGACGCTCAAAGCGTCTCAAGATACTTCTTAAGCTTAGCAAGAAAAACATTCTCTTCCCAATAGAAGGGGTCACCACAAGCCTGAAAGAAATTCATCATCAACTGACCAAACCGCCAGTCAGGACACTTTTTTCTCCACAGAACACCAATTTCTACAACAAACATACCGATTCTCTTAGGGTCTCTCATTTTTATATAATCCTTTCTTATACTAAAAAATCGTAGGTTTCCGCAGTCTCAGTCCAGTCAAACATTATTTTTTCTCCTTACTTTTTCCTTTTGATAATTAAATTATAGCAGGTTTTTAAAAAAATACAAGTGGTAATAATTACCAAATTACAGGAAAAAATTTATGTATTTTGATATACAAAAAATGCTTGACAAAAATTGTGCGGTATGATATAATTGAAAGTTGCGGCGCGCAAAGATCGCCGGCGCGCCGGCATTTTCATATTAAAATTTTGCCCTTGTACCTTTCTCCACAAGGGCAAAACAAAAAATCATTTTTAAATTTTACCAAACAGCTCCTTACGCTTTGCCGTGCGCTTTCTTGCGTGTTCCTGCGCGGTTTTCTTTTCTACATCGGTTCTATCGTCCATGTCGGTCAGACAGGTTTTCACGATGTGATTCCCGCCGTTGGTAGCTTCTGCATAACTGTAAGTATGGAAGATGGAACCGTCAGCACGTTTAGCCTTATAATAAACCATTCTCATTTTAAAATTTTTCCTTTCTTTTTTTGTTTTATTTTCTTTCGATGTTTTTATTATATCAGGTCTGTTTTATTTTGTCAAGGGGATTTTTTAAATCCCCTTGAGAATTTTGATGATTTCATTTGCATCGAATGCTTTTCCTGTCCAACTATCTCGATTCGGTTTTTCATCGTCAAACAGGATGTCATTGGCGGTCTTTGCGAACATCTGTTTGGGAGTGCCATATTTTACAATGTGAATCTCGTTAAAGTTAACGCTTGCAAGATGTCTTTTCAGCCAATCTCTTTTTACTTCAGCAACTGCGTTGTTGTATTCATCAGAACCGCTCTTTGAAAGCCAACTGATAATACCGATTTTGTAACCATTTCTCTGAAGTCTATTAAGGATTCTTGCAAGAGAATTGAGCTTAACAAGTGGTTTAGCAATTTCATAAGGAAGCGTATCAGATGCAAGCAGATAATCAAGCCAATTATTAACTCCGTACAGGTCAGCGATTGTGCCATCCATATCGAAGAAGATTGTCGCTGTCATTTTTTATTTCCCCTTTCCTTTTCTGTATCTTAATTATATCTTACTTCTTTTAATTTGTCAAGTGCTTTTTGCAATCTTTTTATATTTTTATATTTCCGGTTTTCTTCACACCATGGACAACCACCATGATTTCTACAAGTTTTATCTATAGCTTTTCCGCCTTTATAGGGTTTCCGCCATTCTTTTCCGGCTTTAATTGCTTTATCTAATGCCATTTGTTTTTTCCTCTTTCCTTTTGTAAGTATATTATATCATTTTTTATTTTATTTGTCAATAAGTAAATTAAAAAAATTCTTACAAGGATTTTTACATCCTTGCAAGAATTTTTTCATTTGTGAAAGTTGCTTTCTGAAACTTAATCTGATATGCAACACCATCAATTGTAATATCGCCATCTTCAGTGAAAGGAACTGTATCTTTCGTCCAAACCTGACCGAAATATTCAGTTACCATCTTTTCAAAGATTTCGCCGTTATTATACTTGCTATTGGCGACCTGCTCATTGAAGAACTTTTCAGAGCAAAGAACTTCAGCGTTGGTCAGCAGGGCAAGCTTCTGACTATTGGTCGGGCAGAAGCGGAGTGCATATCCTGCTCCACGGCTTGCCTTATCAAGCTTGCAGACAAAAGGCATATATCTGCTATCGGTATGCGCCATATAGACCATGCCCTTATATGTAAACCCCCAGATGTACTCATGGGTATATGCCAGTGCGTTATAGCGGTCAATCATATTCATGAACAGAGCGGTCGTGTTAGTCATTTTTCGTTTTCCCCTTTCCTTTTGTACCTTAATAATACCATATTACACCGGCTCTGTCAACTACTTTTTTAAAAAATTTTTCGTTATTTTTTTAACAATTTCCTTTAGTGCGTTAAATTGTAACGCTTTAACGTACTAAACTGTAGCACTTTAACACGTTAAACTGTAACACTTTACTGTGCTAAAGTGTGTTAAAAGTTTAACAATCTTGCCCGCAAAAAAGTTGCACAATTTTGGGAGAAAAAAATTAAAAATTTTTGTGCAAGATTTTGCTTGACAAATCTGCGAGGATCTGGTATAATTGAGGTTCGGGCAGAGCCCGTGCGCCCTCGGCGCGACGAAA
>Ga0247610_10005732_pt1 | contig 13039 bp, 12 predicted proteins | sample 174DNAGHGhighgp2_FD_193483 | JGI IMG/M metagenome (GOLD analysis project Ga0247610, IMG submission 193483) | Sheep rumen microbial communities from Palmerston North, Manawatu-Wanganui, New Zealand - 1742 DNA GHGhigh gp2 | ecosystem: Host-associated > Mammals > Digestive system > Stomach > Rumen...
CTATCAGTGTGAACATTACCACACCCTCTACAAAGCCACCACCGACTCTGTGGCAATCCTGCTCAAACAAGAAACCGCCGTGTTCATGGAGCGGATGAACAAGGTGAATCCATAAAATGTTTTATGAATTCATATAAAGGGATGGCAAGAAAGTGATCTCAAAAAGTGTGGGAACTCTCAAACTAGTTTGAGAGTTGCACCCTTATGGCAATATTTTTTGTGCCCGTTGAGTTGTTTCTATAAAACGAAGATATGAAAAAGATTTTAGTGATGATGATGGCCCTCGTGCTGACGATGGGAGCGCAAGGACAAGTTGCGGGTGACGGATACGACGATTTGATTGCGGCGATGGTTGCGGCCAAGATGCACCTGGACAGCATCGACGAGTCGAGCCTGGTGGCGGTGTACGACTATGAGTGCCGCACGCAGGACGCAGAGGGGCTGGCTGTAACGGACAAGATGAAGTTGTGCGTGCAGGTGGGACGGCACTGCACACGCAGTTATCCCTACCGCAAGTTTCGTATGGAAAGGGAACGGACCGGAAAAGAAAGAACGGAATACATGGAGGGGTATGATTTCGGGAGTGACGAAGAGCTCCCCAATCTCAAAGCAGAGTCGTACTGCTTCATGCCTGAGGTGTGGACAAACTATCCTGACGGAAAAACGACCGTGCGCGACGCCATCGTTCCCTCCTTATATGAGACGAGGGAGGAGAGGAGACCCATCAGTTGGACGCTCTCCGATGATACGCTGACCTTCGGTGGACACCCTTGCAAGACGGCCACGTGCCAGTTTCACGGACGGAAATGGACTGTACGTTACGCCGAGGACATCCCCACATCCGCCGGCCCTTGGAAACTCTGCGGACTGCCAGGCCTGATCCTTCATGCAGAATGCGACGGAGGCATCCACCGGTTTGTCATCTCCGACATCACCCGCACGGCAACCCCCATCTATTATGGAACCAATGCCATCACCACGAGAATATCCGAAGAGAAACTCATCAAGAACCGCATCAAGACGTTCGGCAACAGACTCTATCCCAAGAATCCATATTATTACATCGCAGGCGGCATGAGCAGCACGCAGGACGTTGTTTACTGCAATGATGCCTTGATGGTCAACGGTGTATTGGTGAATGATCGAGCACACGTTTTTCAACCGCTGGAAATGGAATGAAAAAGTCATTCTTGACAATGATGGCCCTTGCGCTGACGATAGGAGCGAAAGGACAAACAGAGACAATCGACACGAGCAAATTTGTAGTCACCTACGACTACGCACTACAAACCAAGATGGGACATGACGACAGGGAAATCGTCGATTCCTGCCGCGTTGCCCTCATGGTGGGTACAAGCCACACGATGCAGATGGAATATTACCAATATGTGTGGCAATGTCTGGGCGACCGTAGCGTGCAGTTCGAGATGGTAAGCAACAGCATACACCTCTATCCTACCATTTACGGCAACTATCCAGATGGCATGATGACTGCACGAGAGTTCCTTGCTCCAAGAGTGTATGTCATCGAAGAGCCAATGAACGCGCAGCAATGGACGCTGACCGACGACACGCTGACGGTGATGGGTTATGCGTGCAAAACGGCTACTTGCCAATATGCCGGCAGGGGCTGGACGGTATGCTATACAGAGGACATCCCCTCGACCGCCGGCCCGTGGAAACTGCACGGGCTGCCAGGGCTGATTGTCCGCGCAACAGATAATCAGGGCATACACACCTTTTGTCTTCGGTCTTTAGAACAGAAAGCCGTGGCGATGCCGTCATTTGACGATCCAAAGGACATGCGCGAAAAGCGTGACAAATTCATCAAGGAGCGAAACAAGCTACGCTGTAACAGTCGCTATGCAAAAGACCCCACCTATTATCTTAGCGGCAAGAGAGGCATGGTCGGAGTCAGCTACAATGATGGAGGATCTTTCCTTTTCTGGGACGAAGAAGATTCAACTGACATGAATAACTTCTACGACCCGGTGCGTAATATTCCTATTCCCAAAGCAGAGAATGTGCGGTATTTTCAACCGTTAGAATTGGAATGAAACAAATATGAAACGACTCCTATACGTCATATTAAATATAGCACTGGCCATCCATGCCTCGGCACAAGTCAAGGTGGCAGGACGGGTGACCGACCCCCAGGCCAAACCTGTGAGCGACGTGATAGTGAAGTTGGTCAGCGGTACTAAAACACTGGCTTTCACCACCACGAACACGAAGGGTGATTATGCTTTGGAACTGAAATCTACACCTGCGGGTGAGGTGGACTTGCAGTTCAGTCACATCAGTTATGAGAAGGAGTCGAAACGAATGACATTGAAGGAACGGTCAACCAAGACGGACATGATGATGACACCCAAGGACATCTCGCTGCAAGAAGTGACGGTGAAGCCCGACCCGTTGAGGCAGAGAGGCGACACGCTGAGCCACAACTTGGCGTCGTTTTTGGGCAAGGGCGACGTGACGCTGGAGGACGGACTGAGGCGGTTGCCTGGCGTGGACGTGTCGAACAGCGGAGGAATCAGCTATATGGGCAAACCCATCTCACAGTTCAACATCGAGGGAATGGACCTCTTGGGTGGGCAGTACAATCTCGCCACACGCAACATCCCGGCTGACTATGTGACGAACGTGGAGATCGTGCGCAACCATCACAGCCGGCGTGTGGAGAAGGATGTGCCAAGCAACGAGGTGTCGATGAACATCAAGCTGGCGAACAAGGCGAAGTTCAAGCCGTTCGGACAGGAAGAGGTGGGGGCTGGACATATGGAGGACGGCAGGGACAGGCTTCAAGCCCTGCTGGGACTGACGGGGATGATGTTCACCAATTCCTTCCAGACCATCTGCTCGTTGAAAGGAGGCAACTACAAGAACTTTGGGAATGCCGACCTGACAAACCATTTCGGCGGTTCTGACGTGAGCACGCCGGCCACGAGCTTGTTCGGCGGCTTCGACGGAGGAGGGCCGCCGCAAGGCCAGCATGTCTACCGACGCAACGGAATGGCGACCGTCAACACCATCAACAAGCTGGACTCCTTCACCACATTCAAGGTCAACGCCGACTACAGCTACCATCGCGCCACGCATGACATCAGCCAGAGCACGACATACCTGACCAACGCGGGAGACTATGTGACCGTCGCCGAACAGACATCACCGCTGACGAAGACCCACCTGCCGAAATTGTCGGTGAACTATATGAAGAATGCCGACCAGCTGTATTTCAACGAGACGTTTTATATCAAGGGGAAGTTCGAGGAGAACGAAGGGGATGTCAATGTTAGCGGCTCCCTGGTCGAGCAACGCCGGAGGACTTCGTCGTTCGAGATGGGCAATGAATTCTTCTGGATGGGCAGGACGAAGAAGGGTGCCCGCCGCCACGTCAATGCCAACGTGTCGTTCAAACGGACGCCGACGCTAAGGCTGTCGTTTGTCTCGGAAGGTGACGGCTACGGGCAGACGGCACAGTCCTCGACGCTCAGCATGAATGTCGGCTCGTCGTTCAACGTCCCCATAGGCAAGGCGTTCCGGTTGAACCTGCCTGTCAGCATGAATGCGACGTACGACGATTTGGAGACCAACCGAATGGCGACAGGTGAGGTCAACCACATCCGGGGCTGGGCGTTCTCGCCTACTGCAAACCCCGGCTTCGAAATCCATTCGCGCAACCGCCGTTTCTACCTCAGTGCAGGCCTGGGGGCCGCATTGAAGGGATTGTACTATAACAAATTGAATTACACGAAGCCGGTGCTCAATCCCTCGGTCGGCATCAACTACACTTTCTCTGCCAACAGCAAGCTGTCCTTCTCCACGGGCTACTCGACCTCGATTGGCGACATGATGACGCTGTTGACGGAGCCGATGCAGGTGAACTACCGCACCGTGCGCACCTCGTCGGGCATCATCGGCGAGTCGGATACGTGGCACACGTCGGGTGAATGGAAGTGGCAGCTGCCCATGCAGTACTTCACGTTGAGTATTTCGGCCAGCCACAGCGAGGACAAGCAGAACACGCTCTTCTCGCAGATCGTCAGCGGTATCGATGTCAGCAACACGGCACTGCTCCGTGACACACGCTCACGCTCCACCGGCTTCTCCTTCTCCACTACGAAGAACATCCCTACGCTCTATGCCAAATTTGGCGCGGGGGGAAGTTACAGCTTCGGTAGTGGGGAGCAGGCAGTGGGACAAGATGTCATCGGCACCCGCTCGAACAGCTACAGCCTGCATGGCAACGCCGCCATCACGCCTTTCAAATGGCTCGAACTGAAATACGACATCAGCCATGGCTGGTCGCAGTCACGATACTCGAATGAAAAGAACACCTCGACCTCACTCACACACAGCGGCGCCGTCCATGTGTTTCCCATCGCCGCCATGGACCTCTCAATCAACTACGACCACGTGCGCCGCCAGCTCACCGCCGACCAATACAAGCGCATGTCACTCTTCTACGCTTCGGCGCAGTACAAGCTGAAACGGCTCGTACTCCGCCTTGAACTCGACAATCTCCTGAACCAGCGCAACTACGCCTACACCATCTTCAACGGCATCAACACCTACAGCTACGACTTCGGCCTATGTGGCCGCACGGTCCTGTTCAGAGCTATGTTCAAGCTTTAATTGACCTTTGTAATATGATGATAAAGTGAAGAATCCCCAAAACACCATAAATAACATACCATGTACTTGTGTGTTGGCATTGATGCTGGCGACATTGAGCATGGGACTGCAAGCAGAAGCACAGACCGTGGTGCTCGACACGTCGAATGTCGTTGTAGGGTATCATTATTCATGCAACACCAAGGACGCGGAAGGCAGGGCGGCCATTGATGAATATGACATCGCATTGCTGATAGGAAAGAAAATCGTGGCACAGAAGGGGTTTTGTGAATTGTCTTTGGATGAAGACGACAATGATGATTATGTCCGTATTCTGACAGAGCGCCAACATCACGTCCCGGAAATATACATTGGCTTTCCTGATGAAGACAAGGTCACCATCCGGGAGACCGTCCTCATGGACGATTTTGAGATGGTTGAGAAGAAAGGAGATGTCGAGTGGCTGATACTGTCTGATACCATTCAAATAAATGGCCATACCTGCAAGAAGGCAACCGCGAACGTGCGCGGTCGCCAATGGACAGCCTGGTTTGCAGAGGAAATCCCGATGCCCTATGGCCCATGGCTCCTTGGAGGGCTGCCGGGACTCATCCTGTGCGCGGAATCGGACGACATCCATAGGTTTCATATGACTTCCCTCTCGACCGCCTCATACCCCATTGAATACGAAAAACGCATCGACATCATGAGGACGTCAAGGAAAAAGTTCATCAAGTATAGGGACGGCATCACAAACAATCCCACGTATCTCACCAACCCATCCTCGCTGATTCCACCGGACATCGAGCGGCACAAAACCATCTACCAATTTGGCAATGGCATCGAGTTCGTTGAGATGAAGGGACATGTTTTCGATCCCCACCCAAATTTTTTCATACCTTTGGATTTGGAATAACCTCATAATACATTCAACAATATGAACAAACCGATGAAGAGAGTGCAATACAAGTTTGGTTGCTTTGCCGAACATGACGTTTTTAGCCTGAAATGCAAAAAGATTATCGTGACAATGATGGCTCTTGTCCTTACGATAGGGGTTCAGGGACAGGTGGTGGATGACGGTCTTGACGACATGATGGCGGCGATGATTGCAGCAAAGATACATCAAGACAGCATTGACTTGTCAAGCCTGGTGGCGGTGTATGACTACGAATGCCATACGCAGGATGCGGAAGGCAAGGCAGTGGTGGACAGGATGAAGGTATGTGTGCAGGTGGGGCAGCACTGTACTCGCAGCTATCCCTACCGGAAGTTCCGCGAGGATACGGAGGGCTACGACTATGGGACGCCCGAAGAACTTGTCAAATGGAAAGAAGAGGCATACTGCTTCATGCCTGAGGTGTGGACGAACCATCCCGAGGGAATGACCACCGTGCGCGATGCCATCATTCCCAATATCTATGAGACACGGGAAGAGCGGAATCCCGTCAATTGGACGCTCAGAGATGACACATTGACTGTCGGCGGATTCTTGTGCAAGACAGCCACCTGTCTGTTGCATGGCAGGAAGTGGACGGTGCACTATGCAGAAGACCTCCCCACATCGGCAGGACCATGGAAACTCTGCGGACTCCCGGGCATGATTCTCGAAGCCAAGACCGATGACAACGTCCACCGCTTCATCGTCGCAGACATCAGACGCACCGCCTCGCCCATCTATTACGAGCACAACGCCATCACCTCAAGGATTGCAGAGGAGAAACTCATCAAGAACCGCATCAAAATCTTCGGTAACAAACTCTATCCCAAGAAACCGACTTATTACATACCTGACCACCGAAGCATGAATGCAGATGAGACGTTCTGCCAGATTGGCGATGAAATCCTGTGCGTTGTCAATGGCGTGTTGGAGTTGAGCCAAGCACACGTGTTTCAACCGCTGGAACTGAAGTAAGGCAATGAAAAAGGGGTTGCTGACAATGATGGCATTTGTCCTGACAATGGGAGCGCATGGACAAACGGACAGTATTGACCATTCACAGTTCGTGGTGGCTTATGACTTTGTGACGAACACGACAGACAAAAACGGGAATGCCGCGACAGATTCCGTACAGCTGGCTGTCATCGTTGGGAGTCGCTCGGCCAAATGCATGGAGTTCAACCGCGCCATGATTGAAGACTTCGGGGAATGGGATAATCAGGACTACCAATTTGGCGAGTGGCATGCGAGAAAGTACAACCTTCCCGTCATCTATTTGGGTTATCCCGAAGGAGAAGTCAGTGCGTTCGACAAGATCACCCCCAACCGGTACTTTGTCAGCGAACCGCTGCCCGACTTCGATTGGTTGTTGGCGGAAGACACGCTGTCCATCGGTGGCTATCTATGTCATAAGGCCGTTGGCAGGTATGGTGGAAGGACATGGACGGCGTGGTATGCCGAAGACGTTTCGGCTCCCTACGGACCATGGAAACTGCGTGGCCTGCCGGGCATGATTCTTAGAGCAGAGGATGCGGATGGCATCTTCCATTTCGATTTCGCGGAACTGATGAGGAAGTCTGCGAAGATGAATTATATGAGCAGGGATGGCTATCCGCCCATGCAGCGTGACAGGTTCATCGCCCATCGCAACAAACTATTCTGTAGCAAGCAGTATGTCCATAATCCACGTTATTATATTCCCGACGGCGCCTACGAACACATGAACATCATCGAGATGTGGCCGGGTGGACCAGAACCTGCCGCCGAGGATAAACTCTCAGTCGTGGCAATAGACATGGTCATCCCCAAGAAAGTGAATGTCTATCAACCTTTGGAGTTGGAATGACGATGTCTTTTTCCTTATTATTCTTTTCGGAAGTTACAGAGAAAATCCAACAAAAAAATTGTATTGTTTTTCAATAAAGAAAATGGCAATTTTCATTAACCCAGATATCACTTTTTGTCATTGAAGGTTGCCTGTCCAGAAAACCACAAAAAGCAAGTCAGAGTCTCTTCAGAGATGATAAAGCAAGTTGTACTTTTGGGTCCCCAAAAGTGAACTTGCCAACAATAGTTGGGTTTTCAAATCGACCTCGCAACTCGGTCTATTTCATCACTTCGTGATACATTATGCCTGCCAATAATGATGCTGTTTTTCTATGAAATCTTGATTCTTCATAATATAGAAAAAGTGAAAAATCACACTGCAGATGACCATTCTCATCTGTCAATGTGTGATACATTATGTGGTACTCCCTGCCATTTTTTTCTGGCCGAAAAAAGGGGAAAAACAAATCACCAAATGATACGTTATCTCTTCACTTGTGCTCAAGAAACGGGTTGATAATCCATCACTTTGTGACCCATTAACATCGCGCTGAAGTGCCAGCTAAATCCCAAGGAAGACAGTTTAATTGGTCGCCAAGTGATACGTTATACGTCTTCCATCCTGTCATTTCCCAGATTGGGAAAAGGGGATAATGAATCGCATAGTGATATGATATTCCTTCAAGAGCGCACAAAAATGGGGGCGATAAATGAAGTGTTCAAAGGTTGGCTTTTGATAGGATGGCACGAGCCTGGTCGATTTCACGGCTGAAATCCACCGTGCCACGGTGTGCCTCGCTTTCTTCCATCAACTGGTCGAAGCGGTCGGACGCCTCACCGGTCAATACAGGTACTGCTGCTATTTCTGATGCCATTTTTCGTTTTTCCTATATTATTGCCATTATTTTCCTTAAACAAAGAGTTCCGTCATTGCGCACGACACTTGAATTTATTGTCATTTACCATAGAAGGGAGGTATACATATCATAAGTCAAGGACGGTCTTCACTTCCCTGAAACGCTCCTGCAACTTAGCAATTCTGTTGATCAAGTCATCGAACGGCAGTTTGTTGCCATAGATGAAGCTGTTGCACATTTGCTGGTAGTCTGCTTCCCATTCGTCGAGAACTTCTTCAGGCGGAACGATACGGATGACCGACGGATGATGCTTCTGGTAGTCCACGTATTTAAGCGCATAGTATTGCGAGCGGTGCTTCACAATTGCGGCATACAGTTCCCCATCCTGAAGGCCCTGTCTGCCGAACGGGGTGTCCATCAGTTTCTCCAAGTCATATAGGTGACGGCTCATACGGTGTGACCGAGGATGCTCTTTCTGGAATTCTTCGTTCAGAAGGAATGCTTTTTCCAGAAAGGTTCTGGTAGGTACAACCGTGCGGATGTCACACGTGGTCTCGTCATCTTCCCCTGGGAAATGTTTGCATATCAATGAAGTGATATGCTTCAATTCCGTGGGTTCATTCATGGAAAGGCAGCTGATCTCGATTTTCACCTGAGGGGGAATGTATTCCACGGCATCTTCCAAGATGCTGTCGAAGTGAACTAGAAGCACGGTCAGGTCTTTGTCGCTGTCAACAGGCTTGGCTCCGTCTTTGGTCAGTACAGTTTCGACCTTTTCAATCGAGAAGTCCGTGATTCCCATCTGTCTCAATCTGCTGTCCAATTCTGGTGCCAAAGTGTCCATGATGTATTCACGTGACTTCTTGCGTAGTTTCTCGCGTTGGCTTTTAGTTGTCTTTTCTATGCCAAAGAACCGATGGTCGATGGCAAGGTCGATGTCCTCACTGAATCGCTCTATAAGCGTCCAGCCCTTGCTGAGCGAGGTCCCGCCTTTGAAGATGAGGTGCTCGGAACAAGATGTTTGGAACAAAGCTTTCAGGATTGCTGTCACCCACCAGTCTTTCTCCACTGCCATGGGGTGGATGTGCTCCATTTCCTCTGTCCTTTGTATGAGGGCACGCCTGTCAGCCCTGTTGTTCTTTTGCCAGATGCTCATAGGTCTTCTGTATTTAGAATGGGTAAAATGATTTTTTTCATCCAACCGGGGATGAGTCTGAGGTCTCTCCTGAGCGATGCCTTGTCGGGTTCGTCATGAATCAGTTTTCTGATGATGGACATCTCCTCTTCCCCGACATTGTCTTTCCCTATGGATTTCAAGGCTTGCGCCAACAAAGCCATCATCTTGTTTTCAAAGGCAAAGTTTTTGGGCACACCTCTTTTGAAAGTGATTGTCCTCCCGTTGACATGGACCTCCCTGGCGGAACCTGAAGTGAGGAAGGTGTGGGTCATCGGCACCTGCGTCGAAAGACCGAGGATGTTTTCCGCAGTATCCCCACATGGGAGGATCTGGGCGTTGTCCCTTCGGGCTATCGCCTCTGCAATTTTCGTGACGGAGGGATAGACCACCCCGAACCGGCTCATTTCCGGTTTCAAGTATACGCCCCTTCCTATCCGGATGATTTCACCATGTTTCTCCAAGGTCGACAAGATGCGGCTCACGGCCTTGTCGTCACGTGTGTCCGAACAGTCAGAGACAAACAGGATGGTGCCTGGTGGTGCCTGGGTGGCTTTTATCGCTACCTCGTTCATTATATGTACTGATACTAAATTTTTTAAGTTAGATGAGAGCATTGATTATCGAAGACAAAGGTATGCATTTTTAATTGATTCTGATAGAAACGCCCTGTTGAATTAACATTTATTAAGTGGATAATTTTGCAAAAGTTATCCACATTATTCTATCAGGTCTATCACGCTCTTCAATGCCTACACTTCGTTTTTGCCCTACATCTTCTTCTTCAGCATTTCCAAAAGTCTTTCCATCTCGTCACCATTCAGTCCGTCAAGGAACGCTTGTACCTTGTCGTCGGACTTGGCTGTTTCTCGCTCGATGACGGTTAGGTTGTCATCCACCTCATACTCTTGTTCATTGAAGGCGAAGCACATGAGCCGGAATCGCTCTTTCAGGTCTATGTGAGCGTATCTCTCCACGGCGTCACTGCCTCGCTTGTGAAGTCCGGCGGCATACAAGTCCACTTGGCAAGACGCCATCATGTTGACGAAGGTCTTCCTTGCCAGTTTAGTGGATGCTATCTCCCAGACAGGAACGTATTTCGTGCGTCCCGAATCAGTGTCCCGAATGGGGCAATTCCGCTCGATGCCACAAATCTCCAGAAGTTTCTTTATCTGAGAGTTGTACCCGTCTTTACCCCAAAGGTTGCGCAAGAGAGAGAACTTGAAATCATATTTCTTCAGGATTTCCAAAGCCGTCCGCATCAATGGCGTGACCACTTCCTCACCTTCTTGGTATGCTGTCTTTTGCGGTATATAGTGGATGAAGGGTATTCCATCCACAACGGCCACGTTGTCCCAAGTCATCGCCTTTAGGTCGTTCACCCTGCAACCGATGAAACAATGCAAAACGAAAGTATCACGTACCTCGGACAGGGCCAGCGGCACCTCCGCCTGGGCTATCGTCTTCAATTCCTCCCTGGTGAGCGAAACAGGTGTGTCGTACTTCTCGCGCATCATCGCCTTGCGGCGGCTGCCATCCAACATGTTGAAAGGAGTCTTATCCACTTCGCCGATGAACTCCTGTGCCCTGAAAAAGCACCGCAGAAGCTTCATCTTGGTCGCTATGGTGTTGCTGCTCCTGGCATCTCTGGGAATGCGCCTTTCGTCCAAACTCTCGTAAAGGTCAAAGTATTTCTCAACAAACCGCCATTCGTCCCGAAGCCATAGTGAGAAGTCATGCAGCATCGATCCGTCGAATTCCTTGACAGTGATGTCCTTCATTTTCTCATCACCAAGAACCGGCACAACTCCCTTTGCAATACTTCGTAGTGTCTTTTCCTTCCCGTCCCGAACACTCCGCTCTCATATTGTCCAGCAATCCACTCGGCAAAGACGTCTGTCATCCTTTTCACAAGAGTCGGCTGGGACGCCCTGGCAGACTTGTCTTTCTCGGCCAGAATACGTTCCACCTCTCTTGCCAGCACCTCCGAAGTAAGCATTTGGTTCTTCTCCCTCATGACTTGATATGCCTCATGCATCACCTCTTTCCGTGCCGTTATCGCAGCCAACAATTCCTGGTCGTAGATGGAGACACGGGGTTTCAGCGTCCCGTCCTCAGCAAATTGCTTGCGGAGTATCGCTACATCGGCGATGATGTCCACGTCACGTCCGTCGCGGAGTCGGAAGCGTATCTTGATATTGCCGTTTTTCTTCTTCGACTTGTCCAAAATCGTTATTCTTTCCATACCGTCAAACTGTTTAATCCGTGTGGCGCGGATGCTGTTCACCCGGTAGCCGACGCTGATGACGGCATCGAGGTTGTAGAACTGGAGTGCACGATTGACAGTCCTGTTGCCTTCTTGACGAACTACCGAGATTTTCTCGGTAGTTGCCTCTTCTCGAAGTTCACCACTTTCATAGATGTTCTTCAGATGAAGACCTATATTGTCTGTCGAGCAATCGAACAACATCCCCATCGCCTTTTGGGTACACCACACGGTCTTGTCCTTATAATAGACCTCCACGCCTTGTTCCTTCCCCTCAATTTGGAAGATCAGGAACTCTGCGGTGCTATTTCTTATTTCTCTGCGCTTGGCCATATCATGAATGATTATCGGTCTTCCCTCATTTATCTGAAAATCTGTCCTCAATGAATTATCTTGCTGTAAGTCCGGTTCTTGTTGCCTCCATGGGCTTCCAGATAACCAAATTCCGTGAGCTGACGTAGATAGCGTTTCGCGGAGGTCGCGGTAAATCCAAAGTGGGCCACGATATTTTCCGTCGTGAAATCCTCTTTATCGGCCACAAACTGCAAAATATCGACCAGTTTCTCTGCCAAGGATGGTTTTATCGACCATTTTTCTTCGGAATCATCGATTACAGTGCCGTAATCAGAATCCACTAAAGCTACAGAGTTGGCTATCAGAGAATCTGTAATAGATTTGTCAAAGTCTATCTGTTCGGCGATGCCCAGCTCTTGGTATTGCTGTAGCAGGCTCAGTAGCCGGTCTTTATTTTCTTGTGTCATCAATCAATCTTTGTGGCTAAATAAACAAATAATTCAGATGTTTTACTATATATCTCCATCATCCAGATTTTCTGCGGCCATCCACCTGAAGGTCTCCTCAGGTTGGATGTCATAACGTTGTGTCTTGGTTTCCACAAAGTCTCTTATTAACCGGTACCAATCCTTTTGCTTCATGGCAAAATACTTCTCGCCGAATTGGTTGAAACATTCCTTGACAAGGGCGAGGATGGTAGTTCCGGCATCCATGGCCATCATACTCACAACCATTTTTAGCAGTTCTTTGTCCGCCTCCACATGGTTGATGATACCCATAGAAACAACCATGGCCGAAGAAGTGTCTTCTTGTTCGTATTTCTTAAAGTTCTCAGCCTGCTCGAAGATTTCCTTGAACACCTCATCCTGCGGAACTGGCGGATAACCATGCTCTGCCAATATCAGGATCAAGTCCATCTGCAACTCTGCTTTGATGTCAGAACGATTGGCCCAATCGGTATATTTCGACTTGTCGTCCACCATATTCTTTACGGCCGCTGCCAATGTGAGCAGTTTGTCCTCTGGATATTCAAAGCCGAACTTATGGGCAATCTCTTTCAGAAT
>Ga0247610_10005733_pt1 | contig 13036 bp, 13 predicted proteins | sample 174DNAGHGhighgp2_FD_193483 | JGI IMG/M metagenome (GOLD analysis project Ga0247610, IMG submission 193483) | Sheep rumen microbial communities from Palmerston North, Manawatu-Wanganui, New Zealand - 1742 DNA GHGhigh gp2 | ecosystem: Host-associated > Mammals > Digestive system > Stomach > Rumen...
TACAACTTTTAATATTATTGTATCATGAAAAAGACTTTTTTAACCAGCGTCTTACTGTTAGGATTCATCATTGCCATCGGACAAACTGCTGATTCCACATACACGGTATCCACGGATTTCAAGCACATTGTATTTAATGTTGTGAGCGACTCCAATTCAGATTACTATTATCCAAAGTTAGAGGGAAAAGTAAAAAACAGCATGTCCGAATTGACTGCAACTGAATGTTACTATTTGTATTATGGCCGTTTGTTCAAAAACGAGCATAAAGGATTACCATTTCTTGCTTCCTCTGAACGTATGGATTTTGACAAGGCCTTGGCAAAAGGAAATTGCACCAAAATCATCAAATTAGGTATTCCACTTTTAGAAAACAATCCTGTTGATTTGACTGTTTTGCTTCATACTTGCAGATGCATGAATGACAAGAAAGACGAAAGATGGGAAGAATATAACACGTTATTTACCAAGCTGCTTGACGCCATTTTTTCTGAAGGCACGGGGCAAAGTCCTGAAACTGCAATCAAAGTAGTCGACGTTGAAGATGAACATATTATTAAAGGTATCCTTGGATTTATTGGCGGGACAGAAGGCTTGTATATGAATGAAAATCTTCCAGGTAGAGTTTTTAATGTGTGGAGTTTGGGCGGACAAAAACTATACTTCGAAGAGTTGTTTTTCGAGGACATCGAAGGCCTTAAATTAAACTGATACAACATTGTTATGAAGAAGCAGCCAAAAACTTTCTCCCGCGTCCTCACCTACGTCAAGCCCTATTGGGGCAGCATCGTCCTGAATCTGGTCTTCAACCTGATGGCCATTTTCTTCTCGTTGTTTTCCTTCGCTTTGGTGGGACCGTTCCTTACCTTATTATTCAAGGAAGGCGCGGTGGAAGTCGTGGCCAAGCCCGAGTTCTCTTTCACCTCCGACTACCTGATGGGCTACCTCAACTGGTTCATGAGCAGCCTCATCTCCAGTGGAGGCAAATACCATGCTTTGGTCTTTATGTGCCTGCTGCTGTTGATTGCGTTTTTCTTCCGCAACCTCGGACGCTTTTTCGCTTGTTATTTCATGGCCAATGTGCGCGTGGGAGCCGTCCACGACCTGCGCCGCGACGTGTACAACAAAATCCTCATCCTGCCCCTCTCCTTCTACCATAGCCGGCAGAAAGGTGACACCATTGCCCGTATCACCACTGACGTGCAAGAGGTCGAAGTCTCGATTTTGAACTACTTGGAGATGCTCATCAAAGACCCTTTGACCATCTTTTTCTATTTCGCCTTCATGATTACCCTCAGTCCAAAGCTTACCCTTTTCGTGCTGATTGTCTTGCCCTTGGCGGGGCTTATTATCGGCAAGGTCGGCAAAATGCTGAAGAAGGAATCAAAGGAAGGGCAGACCAAATTGGCGGGCATCATCTCCACCGTGGAGGAAACCATTTCTGGCTTGCGTATCATCAAGGCTTTCAACGCCATACGCTATTCCAGTGACAAGTTTGAAGAACAAAACGCCGATTATACCAAGGTGCTTCGCGGCATCCACCGCAAGCGTGACATGAGTTCCCCGATGAGTGAGTTTCTCTCGTCTGCGGTGGTCATCCTCGTGCTGTGGTTTGGCGGCAAGCTCATCCTCGGCGGCAACGGCAGTATCGATGCAGGCAGTTTTATCAGTTACATCGTCGTTTTCTCACAAATCATCTCCCCTGCTAAGTCGTTCTCTCAAGGCTATTACAATGTACAAAAAGGTGTGGCCTCGGCCGAACGCATCTTTGAAATATTGGATGCCGAAGAGGTGATTACTGAGAAAGAAAACGCTCTGCCTATCAAAGATTTCAAGGACGGCATCGAATACAAAGATGTGCATTTCAGTTATGGCAAAGACGAAGTCTTGAAAGGCATCGACTTGAAGATACCGAAAGGCAAGTTCGTCGCCCTCGTCGGCGAAAGCGGTGGCGGCAAGTCGACCATGGCCGACCTCCTGCCGCGTTTCTACGAGGTGGGCAGCGGCTGCGTCAGCATCGATGGGCATGACATCCGCGACTACAAAATCGGTGACCTGCGCGGCCTAATGGGCGTGGTGTCGCAAGAGACCATCCTCTTCAACGATACCGTGTTCAACAACATCGCTTTCGGCATGAAGGATGTCTCGAAGGAACAGGTCATCGAAGCCGCCAAGATCGCCAACGCACACGACTTCATCATGGAGCTGGAGCACGGCTATGACACACGCATCGGCGACCGTGGCATGAACCTCTCTGGCGGCCAACGCCAACGTTTGAGCATCGCCCGTGCCGTGCTGAAGAACCCGCCCATCCTCATCTTGGATGAAGCCACCTCATCTTTGGACACCGAGAGCGAGCGATTGGTGCAGGACGCCTTGTCGAAGGTGATGAGCCAACGCACCTCCATCGTCATTGCCCACCGCCTGTCGACCATCCAGTATGCCGACGAAATCGTGGTGTTGCAAAAAGGCCAGATCATTGAGCGCGGCAAACACGACGACTTGATCGCCCTTGGCGGAATCTACAAGAAACTGACCGATTTGCAGTCGATTGGTTAAGTAAAATATCTATTCAAAACAAATGGCTTTTTCGACTATGACCATTGACCATGACTATGACCATTTTTACGGTCCGAATAGTCTTTACTTCTTCATAAATATGAGGCTAAACATACGATGGAATAGTCATGGTCATAGTCAGAAGCCATCGTCAAAAAAGACTTACAACAGAAATGAAATCAAAACAGGCCTATCCACTTATGAAAAAGCATTTTACCTTTTCCACCGGCGAGCACATCGAGGCCGATCTTGAGGACTTGCAACGCCTCTTGCGCGACAACCAGCAGTATTACGAAAACTATCAAGATGTCCTCGGCTCACTCGAAGACGATGACTATGTGGCCCGTGGCAACGGCTTCTGCGACCGCAAATACAGCGACGACTTCATCGAGGGACAATTAGAGAAATACGCGCAACGGGTGAAGGAAATCGAGAGATGGATTGCGGAGTGGGAATTATAACAAATACCAACATCATCAAAAGCATTGAAAATGAAAAAAGCAAGGATAGATTACAGTGAAGATATGGAGTTTGTTCTCAAACAATTAATGGAATGCACAGGGATTGATTATAAGGAAGAATTGGAAACCATTTTTAAACAACTCGCGGTTGAACCATCCAATCTTGTAAAACAAGAACTCGGATTTGTTCCTCCTTATTTTGGAAAAGCCGATATCAAGCTGATTATCATCGGTCAAGACCCCACTATCCAAAATGTGGAGCGACGCAAAAACATAAAATGCACCCTAAATTTAGATAAAGCTGGATCTTTGACAAGGTATGTTGAGCAAATTTGTGAAGGATTGGGAATTACTATAGAAAATGTATTTGCCACCAATATTTTCAAGTATTTCTATACAAAGCCACCAGCGCAGACATTTGACGTACTCAAAAAACACCTACCCTACAATCTTGAATTATTAAATAAAGAGTTGGAGTTATTCCCAGAGGCTCCCGTAATCACATTAGGAGAACCCGTTTTGAAACTATTGACAAACGACAAGGCAAAAGTCCGCGTTTATTGGGGATATGATTCAAAGACCAAATCCTGTAATGACAACTTTAATTTCGTGGGAACTGATGATAATAACGAAATCGGAAGAGTATTCTACCCATTTTGCCACCAACCGAGTCAACGAAAGCAATTTTACAAAGAAAACTTAAAGAAATACATTAAATATGTAAAAGACGAGTTGAAATCGTAAACCACCCGGCTTTTACAGTATTAAGGAACATTTTTTCCAAATACTTCAAGCCTGTGCCACAAAATGGCACAGGCTTTCTTTTTCTTTGCAGCCTGAACCGAGCACGAAGATTTTTTTCGCCTCGTGGTTGAAAAAACACGGTTTGTGTACTATAATTATTGTTGAACGATTATGGAAGGAGAAAGCTATGGAACCCGAGAAAAAGACGACCATGAAAATGGACCTGCTGACCGCAGTGGAAAAGATTGTGGACCTCTCGAAAGGATCGCAACTGAACACGGAGTTTTACCGCAAGGCGGCGCGACCCATCAAGTACCTTAAGGACAAGATGGAACTCACCAAGGAACAGGCGGTGATGATGTCACTGTTTATCGACAAGAGCAACGACACCATCCGCATCAGTGATTTCTCCGAACACCTCCAGTGCAGCACCACCCGCGTCATCCGTCTCATGAAGGATGTTGACGAGTTGGAATGCCGTGGCTTGGTGAACTGCAGCCGCACCCGTAGCGGCATCACTTACCATGTGCCCTTGGAGGTGGTCGATGCTTTCAAGAACGATGAGAAATTCGTGCCTCACGACTGCTCCGGCTTGACTTGCGCCGAGTTGTTTGGCCTCATCGACGATATCATGGAAATGCGCGACGACAATGAGTTGAGCACCGATGCCGCAGAAAGAAAACTCCGCGACCTGCTCGACAGCAACCAACACCTGATTTTCGTCCAAAAACTGAAGGGTTTCAACCTTTATGAGAAGGACGAGATGCTGCTGCTTTTGTTCTCGCACCTGTTTGTCAACAACAATGACGACAACATCGGCTATCACGACTTGAACTTTTTCTACGACCAAAGGTACGAGTGGAACTATATCAGGAGGCAATTGGTCAACAACACGCACGTCTTGCTCGACATCAAGATGATTGAATACAACAACGATGACGGTTTCGTGAACCGCGAGTCGTTCCGCATGACTTGGAAAGCCAAACAGATGCTGTTTCCTGAGCTGAACTTGGCATCGATGAAGCAGGATGTCAACAGGAAAGGCCTGATTAAACATGAGGACATCGTTGAGAAACAACTCTTTTACGACAAGGGTGTTGCGGCACAAGTGGCCGACCTGAGCCAGTTGATGGAGGAAGAGCATTATCGTGAGATTTGCGAACGCTTGAAAGGCAAGGGCTATCGCAGCGGCTTCACCTGCTTGTTCTATGGCGCCCCTGGTACGGGTAAGACCGAGACCGTGTTGCAGCTGGCGCGTCAGACGGGGCGCGACATCATGCAAGTCAACATCTCGGAAATCAAGAGCATGTGGGTTGGGGAGAGTGAGAAGAACATCAAGGCAGTATTCGACCAGTATCGTGAGAAGGTCGCTCAGCAAACCATGACGCCCATCTTGCTCTTCAACGAGGCCGATGCCATCATCGGAAAGCGTCAGGAGGGGGCGGAACGTGCCGTGGAGAAGATGGAGAACTCCATCCAAAACATCATCCTTCAGGAGATGGAGACCCTTGAAGGCATCCTCATCGCCACCACCAACCTCGCCCAAAACATGGACAAGGCCTTCGAACGTCGTTTCCTCTACAAAATCAAGTTCAACAAACCCACGCTGGAGGCCAGGATGCAGATCTGGCACACGATGCTGCCCGAGTTGCAAGAGTCGGACATTCGTGCCTTGGCCGAGAAGTACGACTTCAGCGGCGGCCAAATTGAGAATGTAGCCCGTCACTATGCCATCGACACTGTCCTGCACGGCAATTCGGCTTCCTCATTGGAAAAGCTGATGGCGCATTGCGATGGTGAGCGTTTGGAGCAGAAAGAAAGCCATAAGATTGGCTTTAAATAGTTTTGGAGAACAATGTAAAGATTATTGAGACTGTGCCGTGATTTGGCACAGTCTTTTGTTTTCTTTGCAACGGAAAACAGCAATTGCGACCTCCACATTCAAGAAACTATGCTATTTTTGCATTACTAAACAAACAGCAACACCCATGTTGAAACTCATCACCGATTCCGCTCACTACTCCGAAGTCCTTGCCCGAGTTCCCAAGGTCAAGCGAAGCCTCTGGATTGGCACCGCCGACATCAAGGACCTGTATGTCAAGGTAGGCTCTCAAACGAAGCCCTTCCTTGCAGTATTGGCGCAGCTCATCAAAAAAGGTGTGGAAGTGCGGCTCATTCATGCCAAGGAGCCAGGCCCAGCGTTTCGTGAAGACTTCGACAAATACCCTGCCTTGTTTGATGGCTTGGAGAGGGCGCTTTGTCCAAGGGTACATTTCAAGATTTTGGTCTTTGATGGACAAGTGGCTTATATTGGCAGCGCCAACCTCACCGGCGCAGGCATCGGCATGAAAGGCGATGGCACCCGCAACTTCGAGGCCGGCATCCTCACCGACAATCCTGAGCTGGTTGAGCAAGCCATGAACCAATTCGATGATGTATGGATAGGGAAGCACTGCAAGGCATGTAAACGGAAGGAGTTTTGCGGGGACCCGATTGGGTGAGTGTCCAATGTGAGCAACACGCACTTTTTGCGTGTTACGAGTGGTAGGTGCAAAATTTGCACAGCCTGTGCATTAATTCGGCACAGGCTTTTGTTTTCTTCGCGGCGTGAAAACAAAAAGGAATTCCCATGAAATACAGACACAAAATGAAGCTGCAAGAAGCAGCCAAGGTAAAAGGGCAAAAACGCCGCGTGGCCGACTGCTCTGAAATGCCACAATACACAGATGAAGAAGTGGCCAAATTGGTCGATTACGACTATGGCTATTTGTTGGATATGATTTACTATAAACTTGAAAGCATGAGAGACTTCTTCTTAAGCAAGCATACGCATTGTGCTGATGCCAAAAAATTTGCAAAGCAAATGGATGTTGCCATGCGACTCATCAGCATTGCCCAAGGTAAGGATGCTTTCTTTGACGACGACGAGGACGCGCCATACGTCAACACGAAGAACTACAAACGCTATGAAAAGCAGTTTTATTCCTGCTATTGGCTGCGCAAAGAAAAAGCTTGGCATGTGCTGTTTCTGTATCTAGAACGCCGGATGCGGGGATGGTGGGATTGATTTTTTTGGAGATTGTAGGAAATAATGTATTTTTGCAAATGAAATACTAATCATAAATGGAACAAGAAACAGAGCTATTAAAAGACTGGTGCCAAAAGATTAATGAGCACATTGAAACGGTGTCTAATTATATGACAAAATGCAGCCCGATTAGCAAGGAATACTGCAAATCAAAAGAAGACATTCAAAAAGATGTGTTTAATGTCTTTTCTCTTGTGTCAGATTTGTATTATAGAGAAAACTTCCATTCTGACATAATCAGTTTCTTTTTGAATACTAAAGAAAAGCATGGCGAGGGAAGTGCTTTTCTTGAATCTTTCATTCAGATGCTGAACAAAAAGGGAAAGATAATTGATCCCAGTAATTATTTTGACGCTGTTACAATTCGTGAGGAAGGCAAAATCGATATATTAATTAAATCTGAAACAACAAAAAGGGCCATTATCATAGAGAATAAGATTAATAACGCAGGTGATATGTATAGGCAAATACCTCGCTATTATGATTATGTAACGCAATATTATATCGTAGATGCAATTGTTTATCTTCCTCTTGATGCAAGAAAGGAACCCGACAAAGTAGATTGGTCAAATGAGGACAAGGAAAAGGTTAATCCTTTAATAGTTGTTATACCTGCTTATGACAAGTCTGGAAAGATTAATTTGGTGGACAATTGGCTACATCCGTCAATTCTATTGTCAGACAATTTGGATGTGGTTTCAACATTACGCCAATACTCGAATTTAATAACAAAACTAAATGATAGCATTATGGACACAATAGTATTAGAAAAGTTCTACCATGAACTATTGCAAAAAGACAATCTGAAAACGGCTCAATCGATTCGGAATATGTTGAATGAATTGCCTGGATATCTAGCTGCTCGAATACAAATGAAGTATTCAGGAAATTGTTTTCCTTTTTCAAAAATTTGGATTTATAAATCTCAAGATGCCGTTTTTGAAGGAGCCATTCTTCATAATGTGTATTATAAAATGGATATTTGGTGCTACGAACATGGTTATGATGTTCTGTTTTGGTGGAATCCAGACAATCCGGCGTATAATCGAATTACTGAAGAAGAGTTTTTACAATTCGTAAATAGCATCAATTCTTTATCTACTTTTGAAATAAATCCACAAAGCAAGCACCAATGCGTCAAGCACTTTGACTTTTCAGATGAGGTTGGATTATATAGTTTTATTTCAGAATTATTGGGAGAATTAAAATCCCTCGTATAATAAAATTCTTTTTTGAAATTAAAATCTTTTCAAGCCTGTGCCTCAATCCGGCACAGGCTTTTGTTTTCTTTGCAGCATCGTTCAACCTATAAAACTAACAAACATGAGCAAAGTATTCAAAGTATGGCCCAAGCGGGTCAAAAGAGTGAACGGCACGGTGCTTACGCCCGAAATGGTCATCATCGTGACCATCCCCATGCATGTCTCCAATCCCTTCAGCAATGGAGCCAAGGAAATCAAGGAAACCTACATGCGCATTTATCAGTTCGACTACCAGAAAGCCAACTGCTATCCGTCGGATTTTGAGTATGTAGCATTGGATTGATTTATTCATGAATAAAGAATAATTTTGCAATATCAACACCATATTGATATGGAAAACCTAAAATACACATTGTCAGAAATAGCTGATTGGGCAAAAGGCAATTCTTTAGTCACAATTCCAGCCCTACAGAGAGGCTTGGTTTGGAAACCCAGCCAAGTTGAATTGCTATGGGATTCTATTCTTCGGGGATTTCCCATTGGGTCTTTCTTGCTTTCGGACATTACCGATAATCAAGACAAAGGGAAATATTACTTGATGGACGGACAGCAACGGTTTAATGCCATCAGTCTTGGCTTCAATACTGTTGAAAACGCTAGGGCGATGCTTTGGCTTGACCTAAATCCTCCACAAGTGAAAAACTCGACACGAAGTTTTTGGATTAAAACTACAACGATTCCACATCCATGGGGGTTCAAAAATGATGATGAATGTACAAGACTGAATACATCTGAAAAGCGGGAAGCGTTGGACAGATTCGGTCTTATGGGGAACATCTACAATAATGAGTTTTCACTGAAAAGAACATGGCCTATTGAGGCCGGAGCGCCTATTCCTCTTTATTGTCTATTGAAAGCTGGAACAGAGAATTGCGAAACATTTCTTGAAGAATCCCTGGATATTTTCAGAAAGTCTGATTTTGCTTGCAAAGACCTTAAGATTTCAGATCAAGAGAAGGACTACATTAGAGCGATTTATCCTGCATTTCAAAGGATCAAAGAGTATCAAGTTAATTGCAACCATCTGTCGAAGGCCGTGATAGAAAAGGAAACAATGACCGAAACAAATGAACAGACGACTCTCGAAGTGTTATTTACAAGACTTAATACGGGCGGAACAGCAATATCAAGAGATGATTTGAACTATTCGGCAATCAAGGCGTATTGGCCCTCCATAAAAGAAACAAATGACTGTCTTGCCCAACACTATATGAATCCGTCAAAAATGGCCATGTTGGCTTTTCGCTTGGCACTAACCAAGGATGAAGACAAGGGTCTTAAACCGGAATTGAGCATCAAAGAAATTAGAAATGTCGCTAAAGATGAATGGGGAAGCAAGTCAATAGAAGAATTGTATAACAAAAACCTCGAACAAGTACTGACAAAAGTGGATGAATGGTTGGGCGTTAATGACAAGTCAGATATGAAAACGCCAAGTTTGTTGCGCACTTCGATCGCTCGTAATTCGCCTGACATTTACTTGTTGCTTATGTACTTTGCATACAAGGATTTACAAACTGGAATTGATTTGAAGTCTGAAGAAATCAAAGCGCTTGCTTTTTGTCTGCATTGGTTTTCAAACGACAAAAAAGGTTGTGTCCAAGAAGTGTTCTCAAGATGCAAGAATGGAATAAATGTTGCGAACATTCAAACTGCATTGAGTCGCTTGATGCACGACTGCAAGTTATTACATATCTATACCCTTGAAGATGTCAAGCATTTCATAAAAATCGAGGCATCGGAAAAATGGCAGTTGGGGCAAAGTTTGCCTGCTCCAGCGCATGAGTTTTTCAACAGGGTTTTCTGGTATGGGACCACGGAGGCTAAAGAAATGCTGCTGTATGCGCAACGCCAGTATTTAAACACCCATTTCTCAAATTATGACCCTGCCCGGCAGGATATGTGGGCAGAATACAATCGTCCTTGGGATTACGATCATATAGTTGCACAAGACCGGATTGCTGGTAAACGAGAGAAATATCGAGAATTTGACAAGGTTTGGCTGAATAGCATAGGAAACATTGCTGCCATTTCATTCGAGGCCAACCGAAGCAAGAACAATGGATTGCAATTTGATGAATATCAAAGCAATGAAGAGGCTTTGTTATATGATAGGAGGGTTGAAACTTTGCCATTTGAAATCACGCGCTATCAGTCTGAAAGTGGTGATTATGCAAATATCACTTACGAGCGATTCTGCAATATCTATGGTGTCACATACAACATGATGAAAGTCCTTTTGGAAAACACAATTCTTTCCAACACATTGCAACAACGAAAAGACTTGTTTATGAAAATAAAGGAGCAACTTCCAGGCTCGGTGTTCTGCTTTGCAGCGTCAGACTTAAAAGACCATCTGCTTACAAGAGAACAGGATTGGGCACGAGAATGGATAGGAGTGGGATTTGAAATAAGCGATTACTTTGTGTGTTGTGAATGGGATGCAAGAAAAAATGAAGGAAAACCGATTGATGTTGAAATCGGTATCAGAAAGATACCAGAAACCATGATTAGTAAGGAAAAGTTGGATAAAGTAGCCGATTTAAGCATTGATGGTTATGAGAAGATTACAAACAACGACTGGTGGTATTATTGGAAAGATGCCAGTGATATGATGGAAGTTGACCAAATCGTTGAAGAGATGAAAAATCTGAAATTAAAGTTGGAAAAACATAGGCTTGTTCCAAATCCTCAATTTTTTCATAATTAGTGAACCTTTCAAAGCCTGTGCTTCAATTCGGCACAGGCTTTCTTTTTCTTTGTAGCGTAAATCATCTAAACTGCAAACTATGACTTACAGCGAATTGTTACACTCCGTCAGTTTCGACGAAATCATGCCGTATATCGAAAAGTACCATGGACACACTGGTTGCACCGCCCTTTACAAGACACACTACGACATGCTTCGCCAGCTCACCCCGCATAGAGAAGAGGGAGATAATGCTACAGCCACCATCAGCAATGCTGAACTTGATTACACATGGGAAGAACCGCATCTTGACGGTTATCCATTGGAAGGTGATTTGTGGGAGGTCAGCCTGGCCAAAGAGCTTATCATCGCACCTGATGTAGATGCCACTCCCGCCGAAATCGCCATGTGTTGCCTGTGGCATACTTCATTCTTTGGCTTTACACGAGAACAAGTCGATGAGCTCAACGAGAAGGATGAGTACTATATTCGAGACTTGCTCGATACCGACATTATCAGAGACAAAGCAACCCGCTTAACCCGATTGATTGAAGAAGCTGGTGGAAAGGTGCCTTCCAAAAGCGAAATGTTTCAGTTTTTTCGTAAGGAATACCGTGTCGATATAGCGAGGCAAAAAAGAGCGCGACTCTTAATGCCATTTGTTAAGAATCCCAAAAAGACGAAGGGGATCGAACGTAACAAATCCAATCGCTATTATCGGCAAAGGATTGTCTCAATTGGGACATTCATTAAAGCCTGTCTCCCTATTCAATGCGATGGCGTTTCCATTACCGACTTATGTAAGCTTTTCTATTCCCCTCATCTAAACTTCTTTAAATACCAGTCTTACACAGGCAACTATCAGGAAAGAACCTCTTGGATGATGGATTTGATTGCCAAATACAATGCCTTCGACAATGGAGTCCTTCCCAATGTGATGGTTTGCCTCGCGGTCACTCCTGAGCATCCCTTTGCCGAAAGTGAACACGCTTTGCTGAATCAGATCGCGGCGTTATGTCCGGGCAAGATGACCTACATGATCAAGACCGATGAGCATTTAGGCCAGGAATTAAAAATGAACATTGCTTTTTATGAATAAAACACTTGGCACTATGAACATTAAAGACTTATTACAAGACGATGCCTTAATGGCACTTGAAGACCAAATCATCATGTCATTTGAAGGATGTTGGAGCAAAGACCACGACTACACCGACGAGCGTAGTCTTATCCAGGTCAGGCAAAACATCATTAACCATCGAGTGCTGCAACATCAGGATTTGCTACTGCCCGACATCATCGCTTTCAACGATGCGATGCGCGAGGCCTTGCGCGAAATGTTCGACAAAGCCCACGCTGTGTATGAAGCCAATAAAAGCTTTGGTGAAGATGTGGAGGTCGAGGCCTACTGCTACCTCAGCAATGACTATCCGGCATTGCACCCCGTGCAAGGTGAGAATCGCCAAGAGCTTTGGAATGCTTTGCAGGATTCAGGATGGAACCTGTTGTACGAAGGCGGCGTGGCTTTCCCTTTCCAATTGAGAGGGAACGACGATCCTGATTCCAACGACTTTGACGAATTTATCGGCATGAATTGTCCGCCGCCCAACTGGAACGAAGGCCTCGACCAGGAACTGACCAAAAACCTGCACCTGATACAAGCCTTCCACAACCTGTTCGACCACACCGATTTTGCCATCACCGACTTCATCTATTGCCGTAATTTTTACTACGAAATCAAAGTTGAGTTCCGTAATGAAGCACTGCAAAACCATTGACACTGCCACTATTGCCCGTCTGCTCAGTCACGAGGACGAACACGGCATGGGACATGTCTTCATGTATGCTTTCCTCAATGAAGTGGTACGACAGAAACGACCATTCCCGTTCGATTGTGAATCCACTCGAATAAGCCCCGACATAATGATTGTCGACAAACAAGGAAGAAGCATCGCCGTTGAACACAAGCGCAACATGCTCCGCCTGACCCTCAATGACCAAGGCACTTTATGTCCGACATGCATTGAATACAAAGGCAAAGCTCGTCGTAAAGCCATTCTCGATTGGCTTACAGCTTGCATCCGGTACACTTCGCTGCAACCTGAACTTCGCAAAGAGCTGACAGGGTATGCCCAATTCATCAAAAGAACAACTACTTCACAATGACAGAACTAAAATCGGGTTCATTTTCACAGTATTTATAAAGAAGGGAATTTGAACGAGATAGGCACAT
>Ga0247610_10005736_pt1 | contig 13035 bp, 10 predicted proteins | sample 174DNAGHGhighgp2_FD_193483 | JGI IMG/M metagenome (GOLD analysis project Ga0247610, IMG submission 193483) | Sheep rumen microbial communities from Palmerston North, Manawatu-Wanganui, New Zealand - 1742 DNA GHGhigh gp2 | ecosystem: Host-associated > Mammals > Digestive system > Stomach > Rumen...
ACAATAAAAACAAAAACTTCGTTATTTGTTTTGTATTGTTCTCGCTTATTCGTATCTTTGCAGCGGAGGAAAAAGATAATTCTTCTTGCAGCTATAGATATGGAACAATTGTTGCATTATGTATGGAAACATAAGATGTTCCCACTAAAGGAACTGAAGACAACCGATGGCAGGAGTGTAGAGGTAATAGACCCTGGACTACACAACCGCAATGCTGGTCCCGACTTCTTCAATGCTAAGGTAAAGATAGACGGAACACTATGGGTGGGTAATGTTGAAATTCATGACAAGTCAAGCGACTGGTATCTTCATGGTCACGACCATGACTCCGCATACGACAATACCGTGCTTCATGTTGCAGGTGTCATAGATTCTGAAGTACAGACAACCAATGGCCAGACCTTGCCGCAGTTACAGCTTGACGTGCCACATGACATTCTTCTCCATTATGAAGAATTGCAGGCGACAGACAAGTATCCCCCATGCTATAAAATCATTCCTGAACTGTCAGCACTGATGATTCATTCATGGATGGCAGCCTTGCAGACAGAACGTCTGGAGCGTAAGACGGACGACATACGTCGTCGTGCCGAGCGATGTAATGGCAGTTGGGAAGATGCCTATTTCGTGACTTTGGCACGCAATTATGGTTTTGGCATCAATGGAGAAGCCTTTGAGGACTGGGCCTATCATATTCCTCTGTCAGCCGTAGGAAAACATAGGGATGATCTTTTCCAGATAGAAGCCATATTCATGGGGCAGGCGGGATTGTTAGAACTGGAAACAATACCTGGTCAATATCAGAAAGACGCCTTGAACGAAGGTTATTTTTCCAAGTTGCGTAACGAATACCAGTACCTGGCCCATAAGTTTTCGCTGACTCCTATGAACAGCAAACAGTGGCGTTTCCTCCGCTTGCGCCCACAGAATTTTCCACATATACGCATCTCGCAGTTGGCCAATCTTTATTATGAACGGAAGGCCAGTCTGTCGCGGCTCATAGAGTGCGACACCATACAAGCCCTTCAGGAGATGATGCGTACCCACGTCACTCCCTACTGGGAGACTCATTACACATTTGGTTCGGCAAGTGCATCGAATGGAAAGAACCTGTCACCCTTCTCTGTCAACTTGCTCATGATCAACACAGCCATTCCTATGCTTTTTGCCTATGGACGTCATGCGTCTAAGGAACAGTTGTGTGACCGTGCTTTCGACTTCTTGGAGCAGTTACGTGCAGAGAATAACCATATCATTCGTATGTGGAAAGAGTGTGGATTGCCAGTGAAGAATGCTGGTGATACACAGGCGCTGATACAGCTGAAGAAAGAATATTGCGACCGTAAGGACTGTCTGCGTTGTCGTTTTGGATATGAATATTTAAAGAAGAAATCATGAAGTATATTTTTGAAACACAAATGGAGGTGCGTGACTATGAGTGCGACATTGAAGGCATAGTTAATAACGCTAATTACGTGCACTACTGCGAGCACACACGTCATCTGTTTCTGCAGCAGTGTGGACTGAGCTTTGCTGACATGCATGCCAAAGGCGTTGATGCTGTTGTGGCACGTATGACCTTGCAGTATAAGATGCCTCTTCGTCCTGACGATGTGTTTTATTCTCGTTTGAACCTGAAGAAAGACGGCATCAAATATGTCTTCTATCAGGATTTATATCGTGCATCCGACGAAAAGATTTGTTTTCGTGGAAAAATAGAATTGGTATGCCTTGTAAATGGTCGTCTTGGTGTAAGTGAGGACTATGACCGTGCTTTCGCCAAATATTTGGAAGAAGAATGAACGAAGAAGAACAGTTATATGCCATTGCTTTGTCGCGCATGACAGGCTTTAATGCAGCCATGGCATTGCAATTGTACAATATATTGGGTAGTGCTCAGGCAGTATATGAGCACCGTCATGATATTGGGGATATTGTAACTGATGCCACGCCACGTCTTTGTGAGGTACTGAAGAATTGGGATGATGCCTTACATCGTGCTGCTGCAGAGATGGATTTCGTCACCAAGAAGAAAGTCAATGTACTGACACTGCATGATGATGCTTATCCTCAGAGATTGCGTGAGTGTCCTGATGCGCCGATAGTCTTATACTATCGAGGCAGTACAGACCTGAATCAGCGATATATTGTCGATATTGTTGGTACGCGTCATTGTACGTCTTATGGTCAGGACATGGTACGACGTTTCATTACAGACTTGCGAAAGCAGTGCCCACAGGTGCTCATTGTTAGCGGTTTGGCCTATGGCATCGATATTTGTGCCCACCGTTGCGCCCTTGAGCAAGGATACGATACCGTGGGTGTTCTGGCTCATGGTCTGGACCAGATTTATCCGTATCGTCATCGTGACGATGCAGCGCGGATGGTTGGTCAGGGAGGATTGTTGACAGAATATATGAGTCAGACGGAAGCCCTTCCCAACAACTTCAGGCAGCGTAACCGTATTGTGGCAGGCATTTCAGACGCTACTGTTCTTGTGGAGAGTGCCATCAAGGGTGGTGGTCTCATTACCTGTCGTATAGCACAAGAATATGGTCGTGATGTCTTTGCTTATCCAGGTGCCGTGGGCATGCCCTATTCCGAAGGCTGTAATATGGCTATCCGTACTAACATGGCAGCACTGATTACGTCTGCACAGGACTTTCTGGAAGCCATGCGATGGCAGACCGTCAGTGAGAAGCCGGAAGTGATAGAGCGCCAACTTTTCCCAGAACTTAGTGATGAGGAGCAACAGATCGTTCGTCTGCTCCAACAAACCAATGACTTGCAGCTGAATATCATCAGTGTAAAGACGAATATTCCTGTCAGTCAGCTTACAGCCATGCTTTTCCAATTAGAAATGAGTGGCGTTGTCAAACCCATGGCAGGAGGAACCTACCACCTGATGATGTAATAAAGGTATATGAAGATAGGTAATATAGAATTAGGCGAGCATCCATTGTTTTTAGCGCCAATGGAAGATGTGACAGACGTCGGTTTCCGACTGCTGTGCAAGCGCTATGGTGCAGCGATGGTATATACGGAATTTGTGTCTGCCGAGGCCTTGGTGCGTAATGTGAATAGTACAGTGAAGAAGTTGACCATTAGTGATGAGGAGCGTCCAGTAGGCATACAGATATATGGTCGCGACGTGGCATCGATGGTGGAGGCTGCACGTATAGTGGAGCAGGCTCATCCTGACGTGATAGACCTGAATTTCGGCTGCCCAGTGAAGAAGGTGGCAGGTAAGGGAGCCGGTGCTGGCATGCTACAGAATGTTCCTTTGTTATTGGAGATTACACGTGAGGTAGTAAAGGCAGTCAACGTGCCCGTTACGGTGAAGACACGTCTGGGATGGAACCACGAACAACTGATTATTACCCAACTGGCGGAACAGCTACAAGACTGTGGCATACAAGCACTTACCATTCATGGACGTACGCGTAGTCAGATGTACACAGGCGATGCCGACTGGACACTCATTGGTGAGGTTAAACGTAACCCTCGCATTCATATTCCTATTATAGGCAATGGCGACATTCGTTCGCTGTCAGATGCTGATGCTGCCTTCGAACGATATGGCGTTGATGGTGTGATGATAGGTCGTGCTACGTTTGGCTGTCCATGGATTTTCTCTCGTCGTGAGTTGTCGTTAGACGAGAAGATAGCTGTTTTGAAGGAGCAGTTACGCATCAATGTGGAACGTATTGACGAGTATCGTGGCATTCTGCATACGCGTCGTCACTTGGCTGCCAGTCCTGTGTTCAAAGGTATTCCAGACTTTCGCCAGACACGTATTGCGATGTTGCGTGCAACGAAGGTCGATGAACTGATAGACATCATCGACCAGGCTCACGAACGCTTAAAGTCGTTAGCTTAGAACCATTGCATCAGTGAGCGCAGGTAGGCAGTCAGCTCACCTGCCATCTTCTGATGCTGCCAGATGGACGGATGCCATGATGCACCATAATATAAATCACCATTCTGGGGTGTAAAGTCGAAGCGATACACCTGTGCGTCGCCTCCCTGATGTGCTTCCTCTACTACCTCGTCGATTGTTTTCTTGGCTATTTCCAATTCCTTTCCATTAAGCATGGAGCCACACAGGCATACAATTTTAGCTTGAGGGTTATGCTGACGAACCATTTGAACAAGTTTCTTGTAGCCCTTTTTAAACAGTTTGACGTCGTAGTTGTTGGTGGAAAGGTCGTTTGTTCCTAAGTTAATGCATACCAGTTGTGGCTGATAGCGGCTGAAGTCCCAGCGTTCAGAACGGTCGTAGAGGTTGGTGTATTCATACTCTACGGTCATGACATTGTCTGGAGTGCCACTCTTAGGACCGTCGTAAGCGCGATATGCACCAATGCCAGAGCGTGCCACTACATGAGCCACAGCCCCTAAGTTCCTGGCTGTCATCTGTCCATAGGTATAGTAGTTGTTCTCAGTCTCATATTCAAAGGGGTCGGATGCCTGGTAGCTCTCATTGCCATATCCGCAGGTGATGGAGTTTCCAATAAACTCTATCCGCCTTTCTGGCAGAGCCGGTGCGTCAAGTATCTGTGCATCCTTGTCGAGCACAAAACCACGGAAGTCGGGCTTCAGCTCATATCCTTCAATGATGTACATCATACGTACCACATGTTCGCCTCGTTGCAGTGCCGTTGCAAGTGTAGCCACTGAGTCGCGCTCACCACGGAAAGCAACCTTGAAAGGCTCTGCATCGTCTATTTGAACCATGAAATATCCACTTTGGGGTTTGGCAATCATGCGCAGTGACGTACCTGTAAAGCCGGCATTGATCTGGACGCCAGGGAAGGTAAACCGTGGTTGTTTGGGATTGTCGAAACATATACGGCCTACATATTGTATGTGTGGGTCGTCAGCAGGAATGATTTTTCCTTTGATGGGCAGTGTTGTTGATGCATAACCAATGATTGCCATCAGCATGGCTATGGCTGTGAGTGTCAGTTTCTTCATAAGATAAATGTAGATGGTGTTTATTAGGTTTTTAGAATATAGTGTCGACAGTTGGATTCGGACCAACGACCCCCACCATGTCAAGGTGATACTCTAACCAACTGAGCTATGCCGACAGTGAATGATGGTGCAAAGGTACAAAAAATCATCTGTTGATGCAAGTTTTTCGAAGAAAAAATGTATCTTTGCAGGCAATTAGGAGTAAACAGATTGAATGGACGAAGTTTTTGACATCAGACAAGAGCAGGTTTCAGCATCAGAGCGTGACTTCGAGAATGCCTTGCGACCATTGAACTTTCGCGACTTCAGTGGACAGCAGAAAGTGGTTGAGAATCTTGAAGTGTTTGTTGAGGCTGCCAAATATCGTGGTGAGCCACTTGACCATACCTTGTTACATGGTCCTCCAGGACTTGGAAAGACAACGTTGTCGAACATCATCGCCAACGAGCTGGGCGTAGGCTTTAAGATTACGTCCGGACCTGTGTTGGATAAGCCTGGCGACTTGGCTGGCATACTTACATCGTTGGAGAAGAACGATGTTTTGTTCATTGACGAGATACATCGCCTGTCGCCAGTGGTTGAGGAGTATTTGTATTCTGCCATGGAGGACTATCGTATTGACATTATGATAGACAAAGGTCCATCGGCACGAAGCATACAGATAGACCTGAATCCTTTTACGCTCGTGGGTGCCACCACGCGAAGTGGTTTGCTTACTGCTCCCTTGCGTGCACGTTTTGGCATCAACATGCACTTGCAATACTACGATCCGGAGACGCTGCAGAAAATCATCAAGCGTTCTGCATCTATACTGGGTGTACCCATCACTGACGAGGCAGCCATTGAGATAGCGCGTCGTTCGCGTGGCACGCCACGTATTGCCAATGCTCTGCTGCGTCGTGTTCGCGACTTTGCTCAGGTTAGGGGCAATGGCAGCATCAATATCGACATTACGAAACTGTCGCTCACAGCGTTGAACATCGACCAGTTTGGTCTTGACGAGATAGACAACAAGATATTGCTTACCATCATCGATAAGTTCAAAGGCGGGCCTGTAGGCCTCACTACCATAGCGACGGCTATTGGTGAGGATGCGGGTACCATCGAGGAGGTTTACGAGCCATTCCTCATCATGGAGGGCTTTATCAAACGTACGCCTCGTGGTCGTATGGTGACAGAACAGGCCTATCGCCACTTCGGACGTAATCCTTATAGTGGCAACATCATGGAGCCCAGTTTGTTTGGTTGATTGACCGTTTTTTATTCTTTTTATAATGAGAACAGGTGTATTTGTAGGTAGTTTCAATCCCTTTACCATTGGTCACCACTCCATAGTGACCAGGGCGTTGCCTCTTTTCGACCGCCTGGTTATTGGCGTTGTGGGCGACCAGGTGCACAAGCCTGGCATGCCGTCAGTCGATGAGCGTATGGCAGCCATCAAGGCTTTGTATGCTGATGAGCCTTCTATAGAGGTGAAGCCTTATTTTGGCTTGGCTGTTGACTTTGCCAAGGAGGAAGGTGCCAACTATATAATAAAAGGTGTACGTAGCGTTCGTGACTTTGAGTACGAGCGCGAGCAAGCCGACATCAACCGTCAGCTGAGCGGAGTGGAGACAGTGTTGTTGTTCTCTGAACCCCATCTGAGCAGCATCAGCAGTACCATGGTACGCGAGTTGCAGCACTTTGGCGTTGATGTGTCGGCTTATTTACCATCGAAGTCCTAATAGCCCTATGATAAGTTACAGTGCGGAGAATGTCCGCTTTCCGAAAATCAAACGTCGTGAGACAACGGCTTGGATTCGCCGTGTTGCTGCCACTTATGGTCGTACCATTGGTGAGGTAGGTTATTTGTTCTGCGACGACGAGAAAATTCTGCAGGTCAACCGTGAGTTCCTGCAGCATGACTATTATACTGACATTATTACCTTCGACTATAACGAAGGGAACCAGATTAATGGCGACTTGGTCATCTCCTTGGATACCGTGCGTACAAACGCAGAGTTGTTTGGTAAGGATTATGATGAGGAGCTGCATCGCGTCATCATACATGGCATCCTGCATCTTTGTGGCTTGAACGACAAAGGTCCTGGTGAGCGTGAACTGATGGAAGCAGCAGAAAACAAGGCGTTAGCATTGCGCTAACGCCTTGATGCATTGATCTTATTCTAATAGCCTGACAGCCTCTTGGACGATGGGGCTGTTTTCGTTCATAATGGCAAAATACTCGTCCATTCCCCACAAGTCGCGAGCCACAAGTGCCTTCAGTTGCAGCTTGAGGTAGGACAGCGTGCGTTGCAACTCGTCGTCGTCCTGTGGTGTGATGTCCAGTTTCCTACCTTCTTCCATGATGTTGTCGATGACTGTCTGTGGTATCTCAAAACCCTTGCGGAAGATGTTGAAGTTGCCGTATTTCTTCGTCAGTTGCCTACGGTTGTCATCCACATAGCGCAGGTTGGCGTTGAGCACAATGCTACGAGCCTGCAATGCTCTGTGGTAACGCGTATATACTGTTGTGTCTAAGGGAACAAAGTAGTCAGGCATGATGCCGCCACCGCCATACACCACACGGTGTTTGCGTAGGGTGTAGAAGCGTAGTGAGTCAGCAAAGTGTATGCTGTCAGCATTGGTCAACTCTCCTCTGCGCAGACGGTTCTGCATGTCCATGGCATAATCCTCGCCATGTCCCTTGATGTAGGGCTTCTGAATGCAACGGCCAGCAGGTGTGTAGTAGTGAGCAATGGTCAGTCGGATCATCGACGTGTCAGGCAGTGTGATTTGTCGCTGTACCAGTCCTTTGCCAAACGTACGCCGTCCCACCACCATGCCACGGTCTTGGTCTTGCACGGCACCAGTGACGATTTCTGCTGCAGAAGCAGTGAATTCATCGACGAGGACAAGCAGCTGTCCCTTCCTGAACTTTCCGTTTCCCTTGGCTCGGAACTCGCTGCGTTCACGGCCGTCAGTATAGACAATGAGGTCGTTACGCTCAAGGAACTCGTTAGCCACGTTGACGGCAGAAACCATTAATCCTCCACCGTTCTCCTGAAGGTCGAGCACCAGGCTTTGCATGCCCTGTTTCTGTAGTTTCTCCAGACTTGTCACAAATTCTTCGTGTGTGGTGGCTCCGAAGTTGCCAATGCGTATGTAGCCGACACCCGGTCGAAGCATATAAGTTGCCGTGATGGACTTCACAGGAATCTTGTCGCGTGTAACCTTGAACGACAGCTCTTCGTTGAATCCCTGTCGGATGATGCCCAGTTTGACCTTCGTGCCTTTAGGACCACGAAGCCTGCGCATGATTTCCTCTTTTGACATCTGCACACCTGCAATGGGGGTGCCATCAACGCTGACTATACGGTCGCCAGCCAGAATGCCAGCCTTCTCGGAAGGCCCGCCTACCACGGGCTGAATGACGAGCAGTGTGTCTTCTATCAGGTTAAACTCTACACCTATGCCTTCGAAGTTGCCGTTCAGAGGTTCCTGCAGGGCTTTCACCTCTTCTTTCGTGGCGTATGAGGAGTGTGGATCCAGGCTTTTCAGCATGCCTCGTATGGCTTCTTCTATGAGTTTGTTCTCATCGACGCTGTCAACATAGAGATTGTTGATGGCCATTTCGGCATTGATGAGTTTCTGCATCGGTGTGTTACGGCCGAGGTTCAACTTAATCTGTGCTGTGCTGTTGATGGCGACGAGCAGCAATGCAGCAAGTAACAGTTTAGTCTTCATATAGTCAGTCTTTTCTCTATTCGTAAATATCTTCTTCTGGACGGTCTTCCTCAATGACCAGATTGTCAATGATGAAGTTCTGGCGCTCCATGGTGTTCTTGCCCATGTAGTATTCCAATAGCTTCTGTACCTGATCCGTCTTATGCAGTGTAACCTGTTCCAAACGCATGTCAGGTCCGATGAAACCGGCAAATTCCTCTGGCGATATCTCACCTAAACCCTTGAAACGGGTAATCTCTGGGTCAGGACCCAGTTCCTGAATAGCCTTCAGACGTTCATCCTCACTGTAGCAGTAACGGGTAATGAAATCGCTCGACTTGCCGTTTGGGGCGTTCTGGTTTACAATCTGCGACTTGTTCTTTATCTTTGTTTTCTTGTTTCTTACTCGGAACAGCGGTGTCTGCAGCACATAGACGTGGCCTTTCTTAATCAGGTCGGGGAAGAACTGCAGGAAGAAGGTGATGATGAGCAGTCGGATGTGCATGCCATCCACATCGGCATCAGTGGCTACAATGACTTTGTTGTATCGCAGCGTGTCAAGACCTTCTTCTATGTCGAGGGCTGCCTGTAACAGGTTGAACTCCTCGTTCTCATAAACCACCTTCTTCGTCAGCCCAAAGGTGTTCAATGGTTTTCCCCTTAAAGAGAACACTGCCTGGGTGTTGACGTCACGACTCTTGGTGATGCTTCCGCTGGCAGAATCACCCTCAGTAATGAAGATGGAACTCTCCTCCTTACGGTCGTTCTTGCTGTCAGAGAAGTGGATGCGGCAGTCGCGCAGCTTACGGTTGTGCAGGTTGGCTTTCTTGGCACGCTCACGAGCCAGCTTCGTCACACCTGCTATGGCCTTGCGCTCTTTCTCGCTCTCTTGAATCTTCTGCAGCATTACCTCTGCCACGTCTGGTTCCTTGTGCAGGTAGTTATCCACTTCCTGCTTGATGAAGTCACCCACGTATTTGTTTACTGATATGCCACCGTTGGGTGTCATTGTCTGTGAGCCGAGCTTGATTTTCGTCTGACTTTCAAACATCGGCTCTTCCACGTTTACTGCAATGGCAGCCACCAGCCCGTTACGTATGTCGCCATACTCGAAGTTCTTGCCGAAAAACTCCTTGATGGTCTTTGCTATGTGCTCCTTGAAAGCGCTCTGGTGGGTACCTCCCTGGGTGGTGTGCTGGCCGTTGACAAACGAGTAGTACTCCTCGCCGTACTGGTTGGCATGGGTGAAAGCAATCTCGATGTCCTCACCCTTCAGGTGGATAATGGGGTAGAGGGCATCGTTTGTCATACGGTCGCTCAACAAGTCTTCCAATCCGTGGCGCGACAGTATGCGCCTGTCGTTGTACATGATGGTAAGTCCTGTGTTCAGATAGGTGTAGTTACGTAACATCACCTCCACGATGTCGTCGTGGAACTGATAGTTCTGGAACAGCGTGTCGTCAGGTTCAAAGAAGATGTAGGTGCCGTTCTCGTCATGTGTGTCAATGGTGATGTCGCTGGTCATGATGCCTCGCTCGAAGGTTACCTTGCGCACCTTGCCGTCACGGAAGCTGCGCACCTCAAAGTGTGAGCTCAGTGCATTGACAGCCTTCACGCCCACGCCGTTCAGTCCAACACTCTTCTTAAAGGCTTTCGAGTCGTACTTACCACCAGTGTTCAGCACACTGACGGCCTCGATGAGCTTGCCTTGGGGGATGCCGCGGCCATAGTCGCGCACTGTCACGCGCAGGTGCTCGTCAACCGTTATCTCTATGCGGTTGCCGGCATTCATCTTAAATTCGTCTATGGAGTTGTCGATGACCTCCTTCAGCAGCACGTAGATGCCGTCCTCGGGCAGTGAGCCGTCGCCCAGTCGTCCAATATACATGCCAGGACGGGTGCGCACATGCTCCATGTCTGACAGGTGTCGTATGTTGTCGTCTTCGTATCTTACTGTTTCGTTGTCGTTGAGGATAGTAGTGTCTTCTGTCATAATTGTCTTATAGGTTCTTCTTGAAGCAGCGGCGACGCTTGTGTTGCTCGTAGTCGAAATATTGCCACTGGCTTTGTACTTTCTCGTTCGTTTCCATCTCTACGTTCGTCTCACCCCACTTGAAGCCATACTTCTGGTACCAAGGTATGAGGTCGTAGAAGAACAAGGCGTTGGCTCCCTTCGTACGGTACTCGGGCAGAACGCCGATGAGCATCAGATCGACAATGTCGCTCTTCCTCATCTTCAGCGCCCTGAGACAGTGCCACCAGCCAAAGGGCCACAGCCGTCCGTTGCGGCATTTCTGTAGTGCACGAGTCATGGAGGAGATGCTGATACCCACACCAATGACCTGATGGTCAGGGGTGTTCCAGTCCTCAATAAGTGTCAGCAGGTTCATGTCGAGCATGGGGAAGTACATCTTCAGGTACTCGTCTATCTGGCGCTCCGTCATCTGTGAGTAGCCATACAGGTGGCTGAAAGTCTTGTTCACCACGTCGAGCACCTTGCGACCTATCTGTTCCTTGCCCAGCACTTCTTTGCGCTTCACCTTACGGATGTGGAGATTGTAACGCTTCATCACCAGTTCCGAAATCTTCTTCAGCTTCTCTGGCATGCCCTCTTTGGGCACAAAGACCTTGAACTCCACGTAGTCGTTGTCCTTTTCCCAACCACCCATCTGCTCCATGTGGCGAGGGTAATAGTCGTAGTTGTAGATGGTGGCCATGGTGCCTAACTGGTCGAAACCCTCAATGAGCATGCCCTCGGGATCCATGTCTGTGAACCCTAACGGACCTACTATTTCTGTCATGCCCTTCTCGCGACCCCACTGCATGACGGCATCTAACAATGCCTTAGACACCTCTGGGTCGTCAATGAAGTCTATCCAGCCGAAACGCACGCTGTTGCGATTCCACGCTTCGTTGGCACGATGGTTGATGATGCCGGCTATGCGACCTACAACCTCTCCGTCCTTGTAAGCCAGAAAATACTCGGCCTCACAAAACTCGAAGGCTGCATTCTTGTCCTTGCTCAGCGTATGAAGCTCGTCGCTGTAAAGGTTCGGAGCGTCATACTGATTACCCTTATACAGGTCGTAATGAAGCTGAATAAATGCTTTGAGACCTTTCTTGTCGGTAACCTTTTTGATTTCTACTAATGACATTTGTTTGATGTGTTGATAGCTTTAAAACGTTGCAAATATAATAAAAATAGGTAGAAACACAAAAAAATCAACCGTTTTTTAAACTATTTTGCGACAAATAAAGAGCTGGTGGCTGCCGTCACCTACTGTTGTGGCGAAGATGTAGAGGTCGCCACCGTCCTTCAGTCGGAGCCTTTTGCGCAGCGCTTCAGCACTCATTGGGAAGTTCCTCACCGTGATGTTCGCACGGTCAATGTCTCGTAAAGCCTCCTTCAGCTCGCGCTTGTTCATCGATGGAATGGACAAAATTTGAAATCCACGGCCAGGGAAGTCCTTTACTTCATGGTCGGACACATAGAGGTGTGAGTTTGCAGAAAGTTTGCAAATTTGATAAAAATTACCGATTTCATCGAAGCATCCTGCTTTCATGATGCTGGCATTAGGCTCGTAGAGGTATGTGGCATTAACCTTGGCATTAACGTTAGCACTTTGAGCGTTGGTCGCAGGGTTGTATTCGAAACGCTGGTGGGTACCATCGGCTAACAGGTTAATGCAAACCACTGGCGCCTCACTCATTGCACCATCGGCAAGAACAAGAAGCAGCTCCTTACACTCATTCTGCACGCTGACTATGTGGATGGCGCTAATATACTGAAGGTCAGATGCTGCCTTGTGCCAGTCGAGCATGGGAGAGAGCTTGATGATGACACGGTCGGCCTTCTTTACAAGCAACTCTTGCAGCTCCAGGACGTTGGGTGTGCAGTCGCTGATGGAGTAGGTACGTGCTCCATGGGCGTCGCGTCGTGCAGGGTCAATGTAGATGGCTGATGCATGGGGCATTTGTTGCAGATATTCTGTGGCTGAGCCACATACCACTGTGCAGGGGTGGTTCAGTAGGTCGAAATTATGGCGTGCTATGTCGCACAGCTCCTGCTGCTGCTCCACATAGACACGCCGTTGGAAAGGCTGTGACATGAAGAAGAAATCGACGCCAAAACCGCCTGTCAGATCGACAAACGTGTCGCCAGGGGAGAGTAGGGAGGCTTTATACCTGGCCGTCTGCTCGCTCGAGCACTGTTCTAACGACAGGTGGCGAGGGTAGTGCAGACCTTCTACTTCTGCCCACGAAGGTACCTTCGTGCGTGCCACCTGCCAACCGGCTATCTGCTGCACCACCAAGGGGTCCATGCCCTTCAGTGCCAGCTGTCGCACGTCGTCC
>Ga0247610_10005737_pt1 | contig 13034 bp, 15 predicted proteins | sample 174DNAGHGhighgp2_FD_193483 | JGI IMG/M metagenome (GOLD analysis project Ga0247610, IMG submission 193483) | Sheep rumen microbial communities from Palmerston North, Manawatu-Wanganui, New Zealand - 1742 DNA GHGhigh gp2 | ecosystem: Host-associated > Mammals > Digestive system > Stomach > Rumen...
CAAATACCTGAACGATCTTACTGATAAATGAACCGTCAGCGAATTTCTTTCTGCATATGAAGCACTTTCTTTTTGTTGAGTTTATCAGTCCATTAGCCATGGTCGTCTTACCAGTTCCCGGTTCTCCGTAAAGGATCAACCCATCAAGTTTTGACGCTCCCATCTTTGCATACTCTTCAGGATTATTTAACATGTCGCTAATTATATACAGATCTCTTTTAATATCCTCATAGCCTACGATTTCCTTTAAAAATCCATTCCTGTTCTTATCCATTTTTCTCTCCTTGTAAACCATAATTTTATGTTATTAATATCTTCTATGAACAGATTATGGCACATCGTTATGTACATTATTTTTTACATAAAAAAAGAGACTCCTAAGAATCTCTGATTCATCGAAAATCGCACGACATCCCTCAAAAACCGATGATTGGATAATAATTTACGCTTCTGTATACGTGATACCCCTGCAACTGACATTCTCTGATTATTTCTGCCTCTTTGGTTACTTCTGCATCATGGTCTTTTAAATCCTCATTCAAGATCAAATGCTGAATGGCATACAAAGCCTGAGTAGCATGAAATCGGCCCCAATGCTTATAGAAATCACTTTTCCAATAATCAATTGCCATAATAACATCGCCTTGTTCGTACAATAGCATCCCTTTTGTCAGGTCCCTGGTAATGTCATTCATATCGTCTTCCAGATCACACCAACATGGCTCCTGATCATCTTCTTCGTTTTCCTGTTTATAAGGAAATAGAAGCATCTGGTAGTTCCTATACTCTTCCTCAAAGTGGATCACTTCCAATTCTTCATCAGTCTTATCAATCTTAGACTGTTTTTCATGGCTCTTTGATCTTGAATTATCGCTATGATAGTATTCAACCTCAGGTAATTCCATAGCCTTTACCGTAAGATCTGATAATATAGGTATGATCTTTCTGATCTGTTTTATCCCACATAAAGTTCCATCAAATTCTTTTATCAGTTCTTTCCATCTGCATACAAGTCTATAGAAATCATCAGCCTCTTTTATAACAACTCTGCGACTATCATTCATATTCTGTTTCCTCATTAAAATCAGTTACAACTATACATTCGGGTGACGGTCTAATTCACAGTACTTCATACTCTCTGAGATGTACGCAAGTCTATGATTCTTAACCTCTCCGCTTTTCAAGTCACATAAAGAGAACTCCGCTAATCCTTTTAATTCAGTATTTGGATCATAAAATGAATCCACATACATCAATATCAGTTTATCTACAAATTCTTTAATGATCTTTTTATCTTTCATGTCTGATATATTTGGATGTTTATCCTTTTTTGAATCCAGATATTTTTCCGCATCCGATATGATCACAACAGGTATATCCATTAGCTGTGCAAGACATTTTAGACTAACCAGAAGGTATGCGATCCTTTCCTTTCTTTTGGGTTCAATATGTCTGAATCCTGTATACCTTAATAATTCATCAAAATCATCTATGATCACTAAGGAAAGATTATGATCTTCCTTCATCATTTTTGCTTCAAGAAACAGTAGCTCTATCGGATTTTCTTTCACATCCTCCATATCGATCATTTTGATATAACTACTATCAAAGCTTTTTGTGAGTGCGTTATCTATAGGTTTTGAGTACATATACAAGAACCCTGAATCCTCGTCTATACTCTTATCTATCATGTTCATGGCAAGTATGGTCTTGCCCATTTTCTCTCTGCCATAGAGCATATACAATCCCGTTTCGTTAACGAAACTATTAAAAAACGAATTTCTCTGCATCTATTTACCTTCCTTACATAAAGCGTTTAATGCTTCTCTATCAGAGATCATCTTGTTCCAGTGATCCAACAATATACCCTTATGAATCTTCACCCACTCAAAGATCTTTTCTTCACCATACATATAGATACCGCTTATACATTCAGGCTCATCGCTGATGGACACATATAGGACCATGTCATTAACGATAATTCCAACTCTTGGATTATTATCTATATCATTGTCTTTACCCAGGCTATCGATAAACACATCATACGGTAATCCCGATTCATCTCGGGTGATTGTTGCTATAAAGAAACCATCAATATCATCTAGCTTATCCATACTTTTTTACCCCATATACATCATCCTAAATCTCAGATATTCTAAAACAATCATACGAGTATTCATGTACATTATTTTTCACCATCAAAAAAGGAACTCCGAAGAGTTCCCATTTGATCCCCCATTTGATCATTACTTATACTTTTCAGCCATGCCTCTGACATCTTCTTTTAAGGCATTCCTCAAAAGATCCGGCTTTAGTATCTCTACATAAGGGCCATACTGCAATGCCCAGTAACGCATAGCGCTCAGGTTACATTTGATCCTTGCATTTATGGTTCCATCATCATTATTTGTTACATTAAAATCATTTCCAAACCAGTCCACAAGTTCAGGCATCATATCGGGAGTTGTCTTGATCACAACGACATCACTATCACCACTGAACATGTATATGTGCTCTGCCATATGTTTAGGAAGATTCAGTCCATCCTCTAATCCCTTAACCTGTTTCATGGGTTTCATTTTTTCATCTAACATTCTTACATCAGTCATCTTATCTATCCTGAAGTGTGCTACATCATCATATTTATCATAGTTTCCAATAAGATAAAACCTTCCGTTGTTTGCGACCACCTGATAAGGATTTACAACATACGGTTCTTCCCTCTTGGGATGAAGCTTGAAGTCTGTTCCTACAAGATTGTAAGTGAATTTAATCTTTTTCTTTTCGCCTATGGCTTCATTGATCGTATCTAGGGTATAAAGAGCCTGCTTGTTCATCGTCCTGTTAAGATCGGGAAGATTGCAAACATGTGATACGTTCGCATTAAAGTAATTACTGGCAAGCCCTCTTATCTTCTCTATGAGTCCTTTAGCCTGTTTCGTAGATATAGACTTTGAGAATAAGACACTGTCGATGAGGATACGAAGCTCCGTGTCATCAAACTCCCTGGACATGAGCCTGTAACCCTTCTCAGTGGAAATGTCATAATCAAGCTCCTTAAGATAATCCACGTTGTTCTTTACGGATCTTCGATCGCATTCCATGCCATAATTCTGTTTTAATAATTTGATTATCTCCTGCTGCGTCAGACTGTGATTCTCATCGGAATATTTCCTTAAAATCTCCAGTATGAGCATGTTGAGCATCTTTTTATTACCAGTTGCGTACATATTAATTTCCTTTAACAATCACATCATCCAGGTTTTTCAGTCCCACATCTATTAGCATTCTGGAAAACTCCTGGCCATTAATTAGTCTTATACAATTCTCTTTAGCATTTTTTACAGCATCTTGAGAGAAATTTCCTCCACTGGTTATCACCCAATAAGCATAAGACCACTGATAATTATCATCTTCATTTTCCTGATCCACACCATCAGGCTTATAGTTTTTCCCGATTTCCTGATCTTTATATCTTTTTATCTGTTCAACACTCCAATCAGATGTCGTTGACATATTATTATGATGCTTCGCTTGCACATATACCATGTGTTTAAGATTGTTAAAAACACCTACAACATCAGCATCCGCATAATCCTCTTTGTTTGTATCATTCTTAGATAAAACCCAAGATACTGCATTGCAACGTTCCATATACCATTTTATCAACTCTTCAAATTGATCCTCATTCAATATCGTACAGATCTGACCAGTAAGTTTCTCTGCAAGATCATCAATTATATTCTCATAAAGTAGTATGGGTTTATTTTCTTCACCTGCCTTTATGCAAGCCTCAATTGTTTTCAGATCACTTATATCAGCTGTAGTCACGCGAATTTTCATCCTGGATGTTAATTCAGATGTCACCAGTTTTCTTTCATACTCAGAAAATATGCATCTTACTTTAATAACAAAGCCCAGATCTATTTCTCGTCCTTCTTTTTCATTATAATACTGATTCTCGTTCCACCTAATAGAAGCGTTATCCCACTTGCCCTCAAAGCTGGGAACTATATCTTTTATTACTTGTATAGGTTGCGCGATTTCCTCAACTTCGTAAGCCCCAAATTTGCCATCAAATTTTGGTACTATCACGATATCTCCCGGCTTCATTTGCGCAAAATACCACATGCACCATCTTGATCTGTTTTTGCTTATTCCCTTCTCTTCAGTTATCTTATTAAAGCTGTCATATCCATCATCTCGAGCTGCACCCATAATATCCTTATCAGCACAGCTCCACCATCCTAGGGATAGGTATCCTAATTCTAGTAAAGCATATGATGCATTGGATTCATGAGAAATCCTGTGAAGATAGTATTTTTTTTCTTTTTGTTCACTCATGACCATATCCTCCAATAATTCTTCTGACTCATACTATAATTCAAAGTCACTACGCTCTGTATTCTAATTTTACGCCGAATTCATGTACAAAATAATGTACATTTGTAAACAATCCATGAATAATTCTTCCTTGCTTTCAAGGGCTTTCAACTGTGTTTAATCTTTTCTGTTTGATTTTGTATTGCCTCTTCCTTTTCATATGCCTCTAGGAAATCCTTTAGCATCTTATATTTTCTTACATAGTCAGAAATATGATATCCATTAATTATATTCTTAGCTTCCAATTCGGTAAGATCATATGTTATCCTGAATTCTTCGATCAAAGCTCTGATAGCATCTCTCAGCTGTTTCCCTCTTAAGAAATATTCTTTTGCCATGTTTTCCGATGTCAACCACATGCCTTTATGCTTCTTTGCTTTATCGAGTAATATTTCCTCCTTTGTCTTCCTCCTTGGGCGGCCATTGTCATCTATTGTCCATTCTTCATTCCAATCCTCAAATTGAAAACTATCCCAATCAAAATAATCCAAAAGGCTGTACTGGTGTATTCTCATCAACAATCACCTCTTTTTTCAATTCCAATCACTATTACTGTATCTGTTTACTCAAGAAATATCCTTTACATCTGATGCATGCAGCCTCCATATCCCTGTAATCCGGTTCTGTTTCATGAGCCAGATAATCAAGCAGCATTTCATCCATTTGAAATCCCATATGTTGCGCATAGTTTTCTATTACTTTTCTCTTTGCAGAATACAAAGGCGGATCTATCTTTACGATAAGCCCCATATTGATACGGGATTTAAACAGCCCTTCATCACAAGGAAGATCCTTTGGAGCCTTATCAGCCGAAACAATCACCTGCTTGTCTGCAAGAAGCATTGATTGAAAAGTAGTGAAGAATTCATCTCTTGTGGCCTCCAGTTCCATAAAAGTATTAATATCATCAACGATAAGAACATCTGCCGTTCTGTAATAATCTCTCATGTTCGTGATCTTTGATTGATCACCCGATCTTATAGCACTGATCACATCTTCCGTGAACTCATTTCCGGTTGTATATATCACATTTATATCCGGATCCTGCTCCACAATATAGTTTCCTATCGCCTGAAGCAGATGTGTTTTACCCAAACCCGGACCGGCATATATATACAACGGGTTAGTCTGCATCGGCACCTTTGCTACACCCAGAGCTGCTCCATAGGCGATCTTATTGTTTTCATCTATGATAAATGAAGAAAACCTATACTTTGAATTCAATCTGCTCTTTCCTTCTCTCGATGTGTCCCGTCTTTGTGAATTTTCATTATCAAATATTTCATTATTCATTGTTTTCCTCCTCACTAATATATGTTAATCAAAACCTGATAAGATAAACTTACTAGATCCGATGTACATTATTTTGTATTGGGATCTCCATATCAGAGCTTTTTGACAAAAAATAAAAGCCGATACTTTTCTGTATCAGCTTTGTTTCTTGTGTGACACATGTGTCATGTGTAGCATTGCTCCATTTTACGATATTTGTCGGGTGTTGATTGATATTTGGTTTTGAAGTAATCTGGTTATAAATTTAGACATTTTAGGGCGATTTTGGTGCTTTGACCAGATTGGTCATTTTGTGATTTTGAGGATATCTTGGTTGTTATGTAAACTTATGAGCAGTTAGTTTTTATGGATATATCTTCTCTGACATAGTCATTGTGGGTGGCTCTGTAGTGGTCGTAGACAGATTTGATATCTTCTCTATCAAATTGTTTAAAGATCTTGTAGAGAGCCTCTTCACTCATTCCTGCAGCGCACATCTGCTCTATTACTCCGATATCTTTTGTATTTAATATCTTTTTATCCTTTATCTGTTTGATATACCGGTGATATATGTTACGAAGCATGCAAAGTCACCGATTCGTTTTCTGTCATCTGAAAGGTCTTTCCTCCAACTCGTATCCATACCTTCCTTATCTGCGAGGCGATATAGGATATTTACTGCATCTATGACCGTATCATGGAGCCTCGTTCTTGTCGGATCGGCATCGATCCTTTCCTGGTAGTCCATATATTCCCACTTACAGCGGACTGTCGTATATTTTATGCTCCTTTGTACGAAGTCATCCCACAGTTCCTGTTTCGCTTCATGTTCGCATTTTGCTACTGCATCTACCATCCTCGTATAGATGCTCATGGCATCTTCTACTGTAAGGATGTTTCCATATTCATGGTTCAGATAATCTTCATATGTTTTCATAATGTCTCTCCATGATCTGTTACACACAATATGTTATCATGTTTTCAAGATTTTATCTTTTATTCTCTTTATCCTTTCCATTATCAAACCACTCTCTTTTGGGAGTGGTTTTTGATTTGTGTTACACTCTTTTTGTTATTATATACATGCAAGATGATCCATGTATTACATGGTCGCATAAATATCACTATGGCAAAAGCCCCGTTTCCGGGGCTTTCTTCATGGTATCAGTCAAAGTCATAAGGATTGCTGTAGCAGTACCATTCAGCAGGAGCATAATCATCCAGGTAGAAATGCTTTTTGTCTGATCTGACTGCTTTCTTATTGGCAGCATTGGCCTTATAAGCTTTGTTGTTCGGATTATGCTGGTTTGCATAGTCGTCACACTGACTCTTTGTGTGTGTCTTTGAGGATACACCTTTTGTTTTTGCCATGATCTTCTCCTTTCTCCCTGATTCCGTTACCATGATCACGCACCGGATAGCGGACACTGTTTGTCACCTTCTTAGCTGAATCCGTTCTTATACGGATTATCCTTGCATTTGATCATGTCTCAAGGGCGGAGAACGATTTTTGTTATTAAACAAAAATCTTCAATAAATATCTTAGCAGATATTTACTGGTATTTAAAGATGTGTACCGTTCCTATATATCTGTGATATTCTACAATATGTTTATATTCGTATGGTCTTTATTTTGTTTGTGAACATACAGGAGATGCTCTGGAAAAAGAGGTTTTATAGGTATGCTGATAGGGTGTCAGATATGAGTTTGAAGAATACTTGGTGAAAACATTACTTAAGTATCCTGGTTACTAAAAAACTGGCCGCATCCATTGGATACAGCCAGTCATTAAATACATTTATTAAATATCGAAAGCTCCGTCTACGTCACCATTGAATACATAATATACTTTGCTCTCTTCGGGCTTAACGAAAAGCTTGATGCTCTTAAGATCAGCTGCCTTTCCGTTCAGATCATATTTCCAAACATCCTTTGCGATCTTAACAAGACTTGCTTCGTCATATTCCTTATCAGCGAACTGATATGTGATCGCTGACTTGGGTTCTGCAACCTTCTTAGGAGCTGCAACTGTCTTCTTTGCCGGAGCCTTTTTAGCCGGTGCTTTCTTTGCTACTGTTTTTGTAGCTGCTTTCTTAACTGCCATCATTATTCCTCCACTTTAATCTGCGTTGTTTCGCATTTGTTACGATATAGAAGAATATAAGCAATTTGATCTTATTTGTCAAATTTTATTATATATAATATGAGAATACTATTTGATAGCTTTGCTCTTTACGGACTTGTGGTCATCTGAAAACATCACATATACAGCTTTACACCTTTACAAATCTTTACAGATTTTCTGAATCGTAAACCCATAAAAAACCTCCAAAAAGAGTCAAACTAATTATTCTTTGTTATCGTTTCTCTTATTCAACTCATCCATATAACCTGCGGTTATTATACCTGCTGGAAGCGCCACTATAGCAATTCCTAATATGGAAGATAGCATGGTTATTATCCTTCCAGCTGTAGAAACTGCATATATATCTCCGTAACCAACAGTTGTTAAAGATACAGTGGCCCAATATAAAGCATCAAAAAATGTGGGAAATGTATCAGGCTCTACACCTATTACTACAAGTGCACTGATAAGTATATAAGCTACCGCGAATCCACATACAACAAGCAAGGCCTCTTTTTGCTTTTTAAACACTTCGATTATGATGGCTATACTCTTTGAATAACGGACAACCTTAAATACCCTAAACACCTTAAAAGTTCTTAATAACCTAAATAGTTTTAGGACTCTTAGTGCACCATTTACTGGTACAAAAGTGGGTAATATCGCCACCAGATCAATAATCGCCATCGGTGTGATAGGATAAAACAGAAATGATATTTTACCTTTTTCAATTTTGTAGTCTGCCGTATAAAATCTAAGTATATAGTCAATTATGAATATAACTGCCGATACTAGATCAATTATCTGCATTATTCCGGTGTTACTTTTAGTAGCTATCGGAATAAGGCTTAAGATAATGACAATTATCATTGATATATCATATATCTTACTCAACTTGTCACTATCTTCAGCTACTTCAATTATTTCAAAGATTCGTTTTCTCATTCGCAAAAAAGTCCCATACTCTTCTATTCTTCCACTCAAAAAATCTCATCTATTCTTATTTAGTCCCTACATTGACATACTTAATCGGATTCTGATTTCCTTTAGGAAACAGATCACTTACTATCTTACCTACATATCGTTTTCGGATTTCGTCAGCAGCAACACTTCCCACAAACTCATATCTACCATCAATCTTATCCCTTTGCCCCTCCGGCCTTGGATAGTTTCTCATGGTAGTATATGCCTCAAACCACTGTGCTATACTATAAACTTCTAAGATCATTCCGTCATATACAGAGCAAGCATATTTGTACTCTTTGGCATTATCTACATTGATCTTCCAACAACCTCTCGTCGCATCATATAATTCAAAATCTGTCATACCATAATGATACGCCTTGTTTATCCTTATTAGGATTAGATTGTCCTTTATATCGCTTTCTTGCAGCACTTCCTGATCATATCTTCTGTTTATATCATCAACATTTATTCTTCCGTAAACACTTGAATGATGACCTTTTTGAATATTCGTTAGATTATCTATTCCGATAAGGTCGATGGCTGCGGCTTCAACTTTTAAGGCTGTTTCTTCATCAACACCGTGAACAAGTATCTCAATAATAGGCTCCTTGCCGTTCGCGAGGATTTCTTGTATTTTTGCTACTTTTTCACTATCGTTATCAAGTGATAAATGTGCAAAGCAACGATTTCCTTTACCTTTTCCGATATAAAACGGTATTTTAGTGTCCGGGTCCGAATAAATATAAACATAATATCCTAGGTTACTTATAGCTTTTTGAGAAAATTCCCTTGATTTGCTCATATTAAATGTTCCTTTTAAACGTTTGTTTTTCTTCTTTTACCTAACAATAATAGTGATCTTCCCATTATTCCAAATACAATATATCCTTACCATGTTGCTTGGCATATTCTATCTCTGATTTTGTGCTTTCACCGATATAACCGCCTACGTTAATAACATAAATAGCATCTGCCATGTCTATTTTGCGCTTATGCATATCATCAAGCATCTCTTTCGTCTTTGAAAGAGTGCCTTCATCCATACCATCCCATACTTCAGAATCCCCGGAATGTCCGAAAAGGCCGACTGAAATGACAATATTTCCTTCCAATGTCAGTCTCTTTTGCACTTCCATAAATGCGTCTTTAAATCTAGTACTTCCACAAAGAGTTATAACCCGATATCCGGCTTTAACTCTATGAAAACTTTCAATAAGTAACGGTATACCTTTAGATATCCAAAATTGACCGCTCACGGATCCCGATGACATTCCACCATGCTCGAACCGTTCATTATGTCCGATAGCATCATACGAAAGCGGAACACCAGTCACCTTTTCAAAGTATTCGCTTACAAATCCAGCAATACTATAGTCATCAGTATTTAAAGATTCGCCTTTACACACTTCCGCCATTTCATTCCATAAATACGGATCTCCTCGAAGTCCCCATTGATTTGGTTTTCTCTCAAATATTAAAGATAAATCTCTTTCCACTTATCCGTCCCGCTTGGTAATAACTACCATCTTTATCTTTGATTTATTTTAGCCAAGTAGCATTTTCTACATCCTGTCCCCTTTAATAGATTGCTTGGTAAAGGCTGCCATATATTACCACATTTTAAACATTTAACTTCAATGTTAGTTCTGTTATTCCGATATTCGCCGAGTATTTCAATAGAGCTGTTGATTTGCTTCATCTCTTCAACAAATTCTTTATGACTCTTTTTTTGTATTCCGGCACATTTAGAACAGCCATATCCCTGCAAGAGATTATCAGGTGTTGTACTCCATTCTCTACCACATTTTAAGCATCTAGCCTTGATTGGTTTTCTTGCGCTTATATACTCACTACATATTTCAATTGGCATAGACAGTTTTGTAAATTCTTCTATAAATTCTTCATGCGTCCTTTTCTTTACTCTTGCACATTTCGCACATCCATTACCATTAAGCAACTCTGAAGGAGTAGGATTCCAATCATTGCCACACTTTTTGCACTTAACATGTATTCTAGTCTTTGCGTTCTCATAAACTCCTAAAATTTCTATTCCAGGATTTATACTCTTCATTTTGTTTATAAATTCATTATGATCAAGTTTTCTATTACCAGAACAATTAGAACAACCATGCCCCTCTAACAGATGATCAGCTCTAGGATTCCATTCATATCCACATATTTTGCATTTGCATCGTATCGTATCACGTAAGCCTGTGTACTGGCCTATTACCTGAAGATCTTTGTTTACAGCGTGCAGTTTTTCAGCGAATTCTTCAGTGGATTGCTTAAGAGTTTTTTCGTACGTTTCTCTTGCCACATCATTCCAAAAATCATCATCTATCAAACTTGTATTAAGATTATATTTTTCCGAAAAGAATAATACCAATTCCTTTAACGTAGATTGGTTTTTCTCAGCTCTCAAATCAAATCCATATGAAAAAATGTAATCCTCTGTAAAAGATTTATCACAAGAATCGTAAATGATGTAAAGATCCACATTTTGTTTCTTGCATAATTCATATTTCTCTTTATCTTCTTTTTCTTTACTTTTATGGAAAAACCAGCTACCCGGTTCAATAGCTAAATTTATTATAGGAACATATATATCCAGTTCCTTGCCTATTATATCTTTATTCTTGGAATCAACATTTTCAGCTCCTACTAATCTTGAAAGAGAAATCAGAATAAATTGCTCCATATATGAAGAATTACCAACATTGCACTTTTTGCATCCAAATCCTTTCAAAAGAGTACTCGGGTGTGCCTTCCACTCATATCCACACCTATCGCACCTAGTAAGTATTCGAGTTTTACTGTTAATATATTCACCTATAATAGTAATTGAAGGTATCTTTTCAGCTATTTCTCTCTTGAATTGTTCGTCATCCTTACGCAAATTATTTGCGCATTTGGGACATCCAAGATTTTTCCTTATATTTCCAGGTAATGCTGGCCAAATATAATTACATTTTTTACACTTGACTTCAACTGGCGTTTTAGCATTTACGTATGTTCCTATTACATCAAAGGCATCAAAAGTCATTGCCGCCAGTTCTGTAGCCTTTTGTTTTCTAGTCTCTTCAAGTATTTCTTCTTTACTTTTTTTTCTTACAGATATTTTACTCTTCTCTTTTTCTATTCTTTCACAATTGGAACAGCCCTTCCATTTCATTATTCCGGCAGGAGTAACTTCAAAAACACACTTACAAACCAAACATTGAAACTTTATTTTAGTTGTAATTCCTTTATAATCTTCTAATGGTATAATACTCGGGTGTATTTTAGAAAGTTCTGAGCAGAACTGCTCATGTGTCTTTTGAGGATGTTTTCCACATAAAGGACAAGCTCTTCCAGCCAAAAGACTATCAGGTCTCGGATTCCAAATATAGCCACATTTTTTACATTTTGTTTCTATCTTTTCGCTTTGTTTAACATAGTGACCTAGTATTATGACTTTTCCGTTTTTCTTTTCTACTTCTTCTACGAATTGTTCATGAGTCTTTTGCATTTTTCACTGTTTGTTGTCGCTGATAGCGAACTAATCATTTTGATATACTTCAATGTTAAAAGTAAACTTGCTCTATTCATCTTTATCTTTGAAAAAAGCCCCCAGCTGGTCAAATTTTAGCCTTCTGGGGGTAATAAAATTATGCTTCAGAAATATTAAAGTAATCCATGGCGGCTTCAACACATTCCTTTATCAACACCTCATGTTTTTTGTAATCGCTTAAGTCTTTTAGCTTTACTCTATATTGTCTCCATCTACTGTCATAGGAAACATCCATTCCAGCCTCTTCCAATTTTTGAGATAATTCAGGACTCTCATTTGTTTTAAATAGAAAATAAAGGAACGATTTTTTAGGCTTGAAGGAAATAAAGTTCTTTGCTATTCCATCCTTAGCAAGGCCTACATAAAACTTATTATACTTAAGTTCATATCCCGTTGTATATTGTCCTAAATCAGCGAATATAGCATCAACGTCTTTCATTATCTTTGGAGTAGAACGACTATCCCAATAATTACGATCTGTTACCGCATACTCATCTTCTTCGTCTGTTCCTAAAGTAACTCGGTCTATCACCTTCGTGAATACAAGAGAGATATCATCCCCTATTTTGTATGCATTTACCTGAAGTGCAATCAGAGGAATTGTACCGTTAAAAAGACTTATTACATTCATAAAGCGTCCGGTTATCTCCTCTGCAACAATAACAGCGCAGTGATCATATTGAGGATAGCGTTTCTTTTCCGTATCCCAATACTCTATAGTCCGGATAATGTGACTG
>Ga0247610_10005739_pt1 | contig 13031 bp, 8 predicted proteins | sample 174DNAGHGhighgp2_FD_193483 | JGI IMG/M metagenome (GOLD analysis project Ga0247610, IMG submission 193483) | Sheep rumen microbial communities from Palmerston North, Manawatu-Wanganui, New Zealand - 1742 DNA GHGhigh gp2 | ecosystem: Host-associated > Mammals > Digestive system > Stomach > Rumen ...
GATTGAGAGTTTTGCATTTATGACGCCGATTGTAAAGACCATTTTGTTTTACTTTTTGTTGTTTGTCTTTGCAGCGGTTTTTGTTTTTTTCATCGGGATTCCGCTTTGCAAATTACTTAAAATCATTCCTTATATTTCATACGAAGAGGCGGCGGGCATTATATCTGAATATTTTTCGGATAGTAGTGATATGTTGCTCAATGTCATTCAGTTGAATAGGGGAGAGAGCAACGATTTTCTCGTGGCAGCCATCAATCAAAAGATTGAAAAAATATCGCCGTGGAATTTCACTCACGCCATCAATTTTCAAAAAACTTGGAAATTTCTATACATTTCGGGTGGCATTTTGGCGTTTTTGCTTTTGATGAGTTACTTTTTCAGGGCAAAAATGTCGTCGGGTGCGTCGCGTTTTATGAATTATTCTGTGTATTATCAGCCTGACAATCCTTACACTGTGCGCCTGCTCAACGATTCTTTGAAGTGTGCCAACGGTGATGACTTCACGGTTTTGTTGGAGGTTGACGGGCCGTCGTCGCCGCAGGATGTTTATGTGAAAACCTCGGTTGTAAATGCCCGTATGAATGTAGATTCTGCCAATCATTATTCATATACATTCCGCAATTTGACGGCTGATGTCGATTTTTCGTTTGGATATTTGGGCTATCAGACCGACGATTTTACGGTTTCTGTATTTCAAAAACCGCAAGTTTTGGGCGTTACAGTGTCGGTAACGCCGCCAGCTTACACTCAAATCAAAGGTGATGAATTTGAAAATACGGGCGATTTTACAGTTCCTTTTGGTTCTCAAATTTCGTGGAAATTTGATGTCGCCAACTGTCAAGGCTTCAATTTTTACGCTGATACAGCCCTCGTTGAGTCCAAAATTGACGGCGAAAAGGTTGTTACGAACCGCAAAGCCCTCAAATCTTTCGATTATCGTTACGATGCTACGGGCGATAATGGCTTCAAATATTCCTCAAATTTGTTTCACGTGAATATTGTTCCCGATTATTATCCGCAGATTCAGGTGGTTTCGGCGGTGGATTCCACCACGGCAAACGCTGTTTTCTTCTCGGGACACATCGCCGACGATTACGGTTTTCACTCGTTGACGTTCAATTATTACGACACTAAAACTCCTCAAAACATCAAATCGCAGCCGATAGACGTAGCACAGGCGGTGTCGCAAGATTTTTATTTTTATTTTGATTTCAACAATTTGCCTAAGTCGGTTTCTTACTTTTTTGAGGTTCGAGATAATGATGCTGTATCTGGTTTCAAGGCTGCCAAGACGCCTATTTCGGTTTATACGACCATCACAAACGAGGAAAAACAGGAGCGAGTTGACAATTTGAATACGTCGATTTCTGACAAAGTTGACCAAGCCAAGCGCATTTTGAATGAATTGACCAACGATTTGAACGATTTTCAGAAGTCAATTTCTGCCAATGATATGATTTCAGATTGGGAAAAACAATTAAAATTGAACAATCTTATGGAAAAACAGAACCGTTTGCAGCAGTTGATGCAGGAACTTTCGCAAGAAAATTCGTCGAAAAACGCCTTTGAGAACCAACTTTCGCCCGAAATGTCGGAAGATTTGATGGAAAAACAACGTCAGTTGCAGGAACTTTGGGACAATCTTCTCACCGACGACATCAAGGAATTGTTGGATAAGATTAACGAAATGAAAAACTCCCTCAATGAGAAGAGTCTCCGCGACAATATTTCGGATTTGAAGTTTGATTTCGACCAAATCAATGAGCAGTTGGAACGCAATAGCGAGTTGATGAAGATGTATAATGTTGACAACAAGTTGCAAAAATTGACGCAAGATTTGAATGATTTGGCTGAGGATCTTCGTGATATTTCACGTGAAAACATGCAGCAGTCTGATAAATCTAACACAAATTTGAGCGACAAAAATGCTGACAAAGATAGTAAATCTGATAAGAATAATGCAAATAAGTCAGATAAAAACGCCGACAATAAGTCGAAAATTGACCAAAATTCTGACGCTGACAACCAGGATTTGGCTCAAAAAATGGAAGATTTGTTGAATCAATTCGGCGAAAAATTCAAGGATTACAACGATTTGATGCGATTGAATGAGGAGTTAGGAGACAACAAACTTCAAATTAATGACGTACAATCGCAGTTTGAAGATTTGAAACGCAACCTTCAACATCAGCAAAATGAGTTGAACGATTTGGAAAACAAGCCTAACAAGTCTGATAATAATGCTCAAAACGGCGACAAATCTGATTCGCAGAATCAGAAAAAAGACGCCAATAATGATAATAATGACGCTCGGAAATCGGATTCGCAGCAGTCTGTTTCACAAGAAACAAATGCACAAAAGCAAGATTCGCAGAAAACTGACACGCAAAAACAGGATTCGCAGCGGTCTGATTCACAAAAAACTGATTCTAACAAAAATCAGAATCAGCGAAATGACAATCAAAACCAAAATTCTCGTCAGCGTCGTGAGCAACTTTCGCAGCAGATGGAGGAGTCTTCGGAGCAGATGGAGGATTTGGCTGACCAAATGCAGGGCTTGCAGATGCAAAATCAGCAGAAAAAATATCAGGAAAACATCAATGATATACGTCAGATTTTGGACAATTTGTTGACTATTTCGTTCAATCAGGAGTCTATGATTAATCAGTTGAAGTCAAATACTCAAAGTGTTTATTTGTCAATGGATTTTTTACGTGCTGAAAATTCTATTCAGAAGGATTTTGCACTCGTGAAAGATTCGATTTACGTGCTTGCAAAGCGTGTTCCTGAACTTGGACACGCCGTTTATGAAAAGATTGATGACATCAATACTAATTTCAATAAGATTTTCAGCGGCATCAACAACAATTCGCGTTCATCTGTGATGTCGTCGCAGCAGCAATTGCTCACCAACGTCAATGATTTGGCGTTGATATTTAATGAAATTGCCGACCAAATGCAGAATCAACAGAATCAGCAGGGCAATCAATCGCAGCAAGAGCAGGAAGAATCTACTTCACGCAACAAGAAGGAAATGCAACAGCGTCAAGAGAATACTCAACAGATGAAAAATCAGCAGCAATCCCTCAAACAGCATCTCCAAAATATGCTTCAACAACTTCAAGAGGGCGGCAAACCGTCGGCGCAACAGTTGGCGGAAAGCCTCAAAATGCAGGAGATGATGATGCAAAAGTTGCAGGAGATGAAGGGACAGCAAGGACTTTCGGGCGAGGAGCAGAAGTTGATGAACCAAATTCAACAGATGATGGAGCAAAACAAAAACGACATCATCAACCGCAACATCAATCGCGGTATTTTGAACCGTCAGGATGCCATCTTCAACAAACTGCTTGACCTCGAAAAAGCCGAGAAATCTCAGGATTTTGAGGAAAAACGTGAGAGTAAACAAGGTTCGGATTTTCAAAATATTAATCACGACAATCTAAACCTTAAATTGAAGGATTTTGGCGTCAAGGAATACATCAACTTGTCGCCTGTAAACCTCAATTTGTTTTATCAGAACATTTACAACGATTATATACAGAATTTAGACTAATTTGTATCGTATGAAAACGTTTATTACAATTACATCGGACATCGAAAACATAAAGGTCGTTGAGAATTTCATCGACCAATTGAGCGCGGAGTACAACATCGCCGAGGACTTGTACGGCAACATACTCGTCGCCACGTTGGAGGCTGCCACCAATGCCATCCGTCACGGCAACAAGTGCGACCTCACCAAATATGTATTCATCAGTGCCAAGATAGAGGACAGGCAGCTCGTCCTTTCCGTCAAGGATGAGGGTCTTGGCTTCGACTACGACAATCTTGCCGACCCCACACTGCCCGAAAACATCCAAAAGTTTAGCGGCAGGGGAGTGTATCTCATTCGTGAACTCAGCGATAGGGTGGAGTTTCTTGAGGGCGGCACCCTGGTCAACATGTATTTCAATTTGGAGGATTAATACGCGATGAACATAGATTTCAACTTTGAAGATGTCAATTTCGTCCTTCCCGACGAGCAGTCGTTGAAGGATTGGATTGACTATACCGTGAAAAACGAGCGTTGTTTCACGGGAAACTTGTCGTATATTTTTTGTTCCGACGAGTATCTTTGGAACATGAACAAACAATATCTCGACCACGATTACTACACGGACATCATCACTTTTGATTATGTCGTGGACCAATTTGTGAGTGGAGATATGTTCATCAGTTATGACAGGATATGCGATAATGCTGAAAAATTCGGTGTTTCGCGTGAAACAGAATTGCTGCGCGTGATGATACATGGAGTGCTTCATCTCGTCGGTTATGACGACCTCACCGACGAACAGGAGGCCGAGATTCATGGAATGGAGGATTTTTATATTGATGTTTACAATAGCAAGTTCAAGAAATGATTGAAGAATACGATGTGATTGTGGTGGGTGCTGGACACGCTGGATGCGAGGCTGCGGCTGCTTCGGCAAGGCTTGGTGTCAAGACGTTACTCATTACGATGGATATGTTTAAGTTTGCGCAAATGTCGTGCAATCCGGCGATTGGTGGCATTGCAAAAGGGCAGATTGTGCGCGAGATTGACGCGCTCGGCGGTTTGACTGGCATCATTACAGATATGAGCAGCATACAGTTTAGAATGCTCAATCGTTCCAAAGGCCCCGCGATGTGGTCTCCGCGTGCGCAATGCGACCGTGTGAAATTTTCTGTGAATTGGCGAAACGAGTTGGAACAGATTCCCAATCTGTATTTTTGGCAAGATGCCGTGAAAGGCATCGACGTCGAAGAGGGTAGAGTAGTGGGCATTGAGACTGTCTTCGGCGTGAAATTTAAGTGTTCCAAAGTGGTCGTTACTGCTGGAACATTCCTGAATGGCTTGATGCATGTCGGCGAAAAACATTACGAAGGCGGACGAATTGGCGAAATTCCGAGCCATGGTTTGACTGAAACTTTCCTCACTGCGGGCGTCAAAACTGGCAGAATGAAGACTGGCACGCCTGCCCGAATCGACGGCAGGACGATAGATTTCTCTAAAATGACTGCACAATCGGGCGACGAAAACCCCGATTCTTTTTCATATTTGACGGACGAAAATTCAGGAAAAATCAAAATTGATGGCCGCGAATATTCTCGTCTGCCGCAGAGAGATTGCTATATTTCTTACACTAATCCTGATGTTCACGACGAATTGAGGAAGGGTTTTGACCGCTCTCCGCTCTTCAATGGCACAATAAAATCCACCGGCCCGCGCTATTGTCCATCGGTGGAAACCAAGATAATTACCTTTGCCGACAAGCAGTCACACCCAGTTTTTCTCGAACCCGAAGGCATAGAAACTTGCGAATATTACCTGAATGGTTTTTCGTCGTCGTTGCCTTTTGAGGTGCAATATGCTGCCATCCGTAAGATTCCTGGTCTCGAAAATTGCAAAATTTTCCGTCCGGGATATGCCATCGAATATGATTATTTTGACCCAACACAATTACTGCACACCTTGGAATCGAAGGTCGTGAAAGGTTGCTATTTTGCTGGGCAGGTGAATGGTACGACAGGATATGAAGAGGCGGCTTGTCAGGGATTGATGGCTGGTGCGAATGCTGCGTTGTCGTTCCTCGGTAAGGATGAGTTTGTGCTTTCGCGCAAGGATGCCTACATCGGAGTTTTGATAGACGACCTCGTTACCAAGGGCGTTGACGAGCCGTACAGGATGTTTACGTCGCGCTCAGAATACCGCATTCTTCTCCGTCAAGACAATGCCGACGAACGCTTAACTCAGCGAGGTTTTGATATAGGTCTGGCGTCCGAAGAACGGTTCAAGACGTTCAAATCTAAAGAATCAAATGTCAACAAAATCCTTGAATATTGCAAGGATACTTCTGTTTCACGTGAAAAGATAAATCCGTACATTGAATCCAAGGGCGGCAAACCTCTCGCGCAAGGCAACAGACTCTCTGCGATTGTGCTTAGAACGGAAGTTTCGCTTGCAGAATTGAAGGACATTTTCCCATACTTGAAACGCTTTGGACGTTACGAAATAGAATCGGCGGAAATCAAAATGAAGTACCAAGGCTACATCGAAAGGGAGGAGCAGACGGCGGAAAAACTTTCGCGGTTGGATTACGTGAAAATTCCTCCGCAATTTGATTATGAAAAATTGCAATCTCTCTCCATCGAGGCTCGTCAAAAACTTGCCCGAATCCGTCCCGCGAATATCGGTCAGGCGTCGAGGATTCCCGGCGTTAGTCCGTCGGATATTAATACGCTGCTTGTACATCTCGGACGGTGAGGGTTGACAATGCATTTTTTTTTACAATGCATAATGCATAATTCATAATGCATAATTGCCATCCGGAGTGGGAGAGAATGCAGAGGTTATTTTTACAACGAATTAAACGAATGAAACGAATATTTGGTTGAACGGATTGATTGTAGAGACGCGATTAATCGCGTCTCTACACGAATTAAACGAAAACAAATTTTGTTGCGAATTGGATTTGATGAAAACAAATTTTGTTGCGAATTGAATTTGATGAAAACAAATTTTGTTACGAATTTAATTAATCGAAAATGATTTTTACCATTAATCTTGGTCGAATTTATTTCCGTTTAATTCGCGGTAGAGACGGTGTGCACACCGTCTCTACACAATTGAATGATTCGTTTTAATTCGTTGTTGAAAAATCATTAATCTATAATTTTAAATCGCAATAATTATGGAAAACACTCTCGAATATAAAGTAAAGACGCTGCCGACATCGCCGGGGGTTTATAATTTTCTTGACGAAAATGGCACTGTAATTTATGTTGGCAAGGCGAAGAATTTGAGGAGCCGTGTGTCGTCGTATTTCCGCGAAAAAAATCAGGTCGGCAAGACGCGATTTCTCGTAAGGCACATTCACGACTTGTTGCATATCTGCGTGAATACAGAGACTGACGCGTTGCTATTGGAAAATAAGTTGATTAAACAATTCCAACCGCGTTACAATATTCTCCTCAAAGATGACAAGACTTATCCGTGGATTTGCATCACGCACGAAGATTTTCCGAGGGTGTTTTTTACACGCAAAAAGGTTAATGATGGCACCGAATATTTCGGACCTTACACGTCGGTGTTTGCAATGCGAGATATTTTGGAAATGATAAGGCGGACGTTTTCGCTGAGAACTTGCCGTACTGTTTTTAGCGAGGAGAGCATCGCTAAGGGCAAGCACGATGTGTGTTTGGATTATCATATCAAAAATTGTTGCGCGCCCTGCGTTGGCAATATTACCAAAGAGGAATACGCGGTTTATATCAATCATGTCCGTCAAATCCTCAATGGCAAAACTCATGTTGTGCTCAATTATTTGCGTTCCGAGATGGCTGCTCTCGCCGAAAAACTCGAATTTGAAAAAGCGCAAATCATCAAGGGAAAATACGACATCCTCAATAATTATCACGCCAAGAATGTCATCTCCGTATATGTGCCAAATACGGTGGAGGTGTATTCGATTCTCAAAGACGAAAGCGACGATTTTTATTACGTCAATTTTATGAAGGTAAGCGACAGTGTCATCATCCGTTCCTTCACGCGGGAGATTAAAGACCGCGCCGACGATTCGCCCGAAGATATTCTCCTGACTACGTTGGCAGATATTCATTTTTCGGAATTGAATTTGGGCGACAAACCTTCTGAATTCTTGTTGCCGTTTGAGATTGATTTTAATATTGACGACATCAAAATCACCGTCCCAAAATCTGGAGATAAGAAACAGTTGCTCGATTGGTCGCAGAGAAATTGTCGTCTATACATGGCGGAGCAACAGCGTCAACGCTCGCTCGTTGACCCCGACGCGTCGGCAAATTCCTTGATGAAAAAGATGAAGGAAGATTTGCAACTTGACGTGGAGCCGAGGCATATCGAATGTTTTGACAATTCCAATATCCAAGGTACAAATCCCGTTTCGTCGTGCGTTGTGTTCCGCAATGGCAAACCTTACAAACGTGATTACAGATTGTTTAACGTGAAAACCGTTGTTGGCGCGGACGACTTTGCGACGATGCGAGAAGTAGTATATCGCCGTTACAAACGGTTGAGCGAGGAAGGCAAAGAATTGCCGCAGTTGATTGTTATCGACGGTGGCAAGGGTCAATTGCGTTGTGCATACGAAACTCTCCAAGCGTTGGGTCTCGATGGCAAGATTGCTGTTGTTGGTTTGGCGAAAAGGTTGGAGGAGATTTTTTATCCTAACGATCCTATACCATTGTATCTCGACCGCACGTCGCCGACATTGAAGGTAATCCAACATCTTCGCGACGAGGCGCATCGTTTTGGTATTACGTTCCACAGGAACAAGAGGTCGAAAGGAATGATACATTCAATTCTCGAAGACATACCGGGCATCGGCGACAAGACCATCGGCAAACTTCTCACCACTTTTGGCTCTGTCAACAAAATCGCCGAGCTCCCGCTCATCGAACTCCGAAAAGTAGTGAATCTTGACCGCGCACTGAAAATTTACCAACATTTTCATCCCGAAGACAACAATCCGGTGATGTCTGGCAAAAATGCGGCTGAAACGTTCGAAAACGATAGTTCGGTGGAGTAGGGGAGAAGTAATTGATTATCAGATTGTTAGAAAAGATTGGCGATTTTTATATCTTGATTTCCTTTCGATTGTTTTGGTTGTCGTGTGTGGCAAGTCGAGTGGAGAAAAGGAAAACGGGATATGATTTTTGGGTTTGTGTGTTGGAGTGCGGGCGGCTCGCCCGCCTACAAATACAAAGCGGGTGGGATGCCCACATTCCAAAATTATGTCGTGCTTTGCAAGTGTACAGCGGGCGAGCCGCCCGCATTCCAATGTTTCGCTTGAAACGCCAATTTTTCCGCCGATTTTAGCCGTTGACCGTAAGAATCAATAAAAGACACATTCCAATGATTTTGCACCCGAAAAATCGCTGAAAAATGGGCATAAAAAAAGACCGGCTGAAAAAAGTGCCGGTCTTACTACTCAAAAGTCAAACGTACAAGGAAAAACAAAAAATATCTAATCTTCTTTCTCTTTAATTCTTACATAAACTGCACAGAAAATCCGATCTTGTTGAAGGGCAGCATCAACAGTTCGGAGTACTCTTGTCCAGTTTGCTGCATATCGTCGTCGTCATCGGGATAATACCAGTTGATGACCACGTCGTTGCCGTTTTTGTACAAGGTCTCCCACCTGTTGAACATCTCCAACAGAATCTTGGACGAGGCGGTGTTGAAGTAATCCAACTTCAAGTTGACCTCGGTCTTGGGGCATGGATTCTTGCCGTACTCCTCTATCCAGTCGATGACGGGCTTGTAGAAGGCCGTCACGTCGGCAGGGAACGACTTGCCTGTAAATTCGCAGACACCCGTGTTGGGATCCATGTCAATGCCCGGGGTGTCAACCGACTGTTCTAATATCAAATGTTCTATCATGGCTTTATGAGTTTTGTCGTATTATAGCATCATTTTTACCATTTTATGTAATAAAAATTATGCCAAACTATGCATTTTTCACGTAAATTTTCGCTCTTCGCACTTTTTTAGAGACGGTGCGACAACTCAGCCACATTCTTGTCCTCCTCGCTATCGTTGAGGAAAAACTTGATGTCGATGTGCTCGCTGTCATATCCACGTGGCACTACATAGTAGTATGTTACCGTTGCGCGGCGGGTGTGCCCGCTAAATTCTATCGTTGTGACAGAATCTTTGCCGGTGACATTGGGAATAGCAACAAACTCACAAAGTCTTGAAGGCGAATACAGATTGATTGTGTAGCAAAGTACTGTACAGCTGTCAGATGAAGAAGTGATAACATTGATATCTTTTATCGTTATCGAAGGATTGTCCAATGTTAGCATTTCTGTTTTGATTCTGCAAGCCGTCGTTACCAACACAATCGTCAATAGTAGAATCAGTAAATTTGCTTTCATAGTCTCTTCGTGAACCGTTTAGTTATTTCACGGCTCAAATATATGAAATATTTTTTATATAAAGCAAAACTTTAAGCAACTTTTTTTAAAAAATTTTTCATATCGGCATTTTAGACCATTGTAGGCAATCTATTGATTTTTCGGAAATTTTTAACGGTTCATTTAATTTGGACAATTATCATTGTATCAAATTCCGTGCCGAAACCGTTTTCTCTATTTTCCCGAAAGGATTTTTCGATAGAGAATTGCATCGTTGAGCACTTCTTGCGCTTTCTCTATGAATTGGTCGTTTTTGAGCGAATACCTTATCATTCCTTCGTCGTAATAATACCGCCGGATGATTTCGGAGCCGAGCGCGGTGCGGATTTGCGGCTTCTGTCGCTCGTATTCCTTCTGTTTCTCAGCCTCAATCTGCTTTTTGAGCGTATTGAGGGTGGCGGCAATCGTAGGATTGTCGTATTCTGTCTTGATGTCGTCGGTCAGGTCGGCAAGGTCTTCGTCCACCATAGTATTGTACTTGTAAAGACGGTCGCCTGCAAAGGCCTTTAAATCAAGTATTTCGCTATCGGTAATTTCAAATTCTTCCGGGCTCTTGACCGTGGCGTGTTTCTTTTGGTACTGCGTGGCAAAATCGAAGATTATGTTGCCGTCAATTAGATTTTCCAAGATGTATGACATCGTGTCGCTATTGACAACAATGTCGGGCATTATTCCTCCCGCGTCCTTCACCGTGCGGCCGTTCTTGGTCTTGAATGTCCTGTTTTGCGATTCCGTAATCTTCGTAGCTTTGCCTGTGGAGTCCTTGTGTCCGTAGTCGAGCTTTTGGATGCAACGTCCCGAGGGTATGTAATACTTGGCGGTAGTTACCTTCATCGTCGAATTGAACACCAATTTTTTTGTGGTCTGCACGAGGCCTTTGCCGTAGGTCTTTTCACCGATGATGACTGCGCGGTCGAGATCCTGCAATGCGCCCGAGACAATCTCCGCTGCCGATGCAGAATTGCCGTTTACGAGTACTACAATGGGGATTTCTGTGTCGAGCGGTGCGTTCTCGGCGCGGAAGGTGTTGTTCCATTCTTCTACGCGGCCCTTCATCTCCACGATTTTTTCGCCCTTGTTGACGAAAAGGTTCACGATGTTGACAGCCTCCACGAGAAGTCCGCCGGGATTGAAGCGGAGGTCGATGATGAGTTTGTCGATGTGTTTCTCGTTTTTCAACTTCAAGAATGCATCGCGGAATTGTTTGCCACAGTCCTGTGTGAAGCCCGATAGGTTGATGTAACCAATCTTTGGCGCAATCTCGCCGTAATACGGGATGTCGGGGATGTCTATCATTGCGCGTTTCATACTCACTGTCTTCTTCTGTCCGTCGTGCATCGTGCTGATGTTGACGGGTGTACCAGGCTCGCCTTTGAGGACGAGTTCGAGTTCGTCGTAGGATTTGCCGGTGATGTCTTTGTCGTTGATTTTCAAGATGATGTCGCCAATCATAAGACCTGCTTTGTCGGCGGGCGAATCTTTGTAAATCGACGAAATGATGTATTGACCTTTTACCTCCTCTATGTTGGCACCGATGCCCGCGTACTCGCCCGTGTTCATCATCCTTACGTCCTCCACGAGCGATTCGGGATAATAAACTGTATATGGGTCGAGTGTTTCGAGCATTTTGTTGATGGCGGTGTGGATGAGTTCGCCGCTCGATGTCTCCTCCACGTACATCACGCGGATGTCGCGCATCAGGGTGTGGAAGATTTCGAGATTTTTGATTAGTTCAAAGTCGTCGTCGTCGTCTTTGGTGAACGACAACAGCGGAACAATTGCGCCAATCGCGATGATTATTGCAATTATTTTTGGCTTGATGAATTTTTTGATTTTCATTACGTTTGATTTTTTGAATTAATTGTTTTGTTTAACAACGAAATCAACGAATCTTTATTCCTCGGCATCCTCTGCATCGTCCCAGTATCCTATCTGGATTGCGGAGAGGCCTTCGCTATCGAAGATTGCCATCAGGCTGAGGTCGTCAAACATCAGGATGCGCTCCTTGGTCTCCTTGTCAACCTCAATTTCTGGGTCGGCGGCTTTGAGGTTGTGGGTGTATTTGAGGAGAGTCTCTTCCGAATCGCCAAATTTGATCTTGTTGTCGAGGGTGTATTCTGGGTTGGTGCAGAGGATCGAACTCAACTTGAATACGTCGTTGCCGTCCTCGTCCTCGTCGAGGTCAAAGGAGAAGTCGGTCATCAACTTGTCGTAATAGAGGGTGAGGGTCTTGTCGTCGGGGTCGTCGTCGTAGGCTTCCTCCTCGCGCTCGTCGGGCTTGCCGAATAGGTCGATGATTTCTTCTTCTGTCATTCCAAATTTGGCGGGGCCTACGCCCTGTCCAATTACTATGGTTCCTATTTTGCTCATTTTTTTGTGGTTTTTTTGATTGTTAATGAAATATTTTTTGCAGCACTTCGAGGCTCTTGATGTTGTTGAGATTGTCGAAGTGCAGGCGGTAATAGTCTATTGTTTTTTGTAATAGTTGACTTCGGATGTCGCCGCTGAGCGTCAATTGTTCACATTCAATAAAATCGCTCTCCAAGATTTGATTGAATGTCAAAGTATAAGGTGGCATTATCAAATGTTTTTCTTTAATATCAATTCCCATGTATTTGGTAAGTTGCAATAGGAATTTGATGTGGAAGTTTGCCCCTTTGTATTGTTGGTCGTCGAGGATTTGGAGGCTCGTGGCGATGTAGTTGTAGAGGTCGTCGTTTTTTTCGGCGAATGTCAGAGTCTTGGTAAGTATCTCTGCCAAAAACATTACGACTGACATTTTGGCGGTGTCAAACGGTATTGTCTTGTATGTGAACATCGGAGTAATCCTCGCGGCGCGGCGGATGTTGCCCTTGGCTGTGTATTCGATTTCGTTTTGGAATAGCGGCTGACAGTAGGGCAGGGCGGATGTGCGGTTGCGCGATGTGGGCAGCGTGACGCTCAACGCCATCCGCCCGCTCTCGCGTGTGTATGCGTTGAGTATCAGGCGGTTGTCGCCGTACTTGACGTTGCTGAGCATTATCGCTTCCGTCTTTTCCATAAGGGAATTA
>Ga0247610_10005740_pt1 | contig 13031 bp, 5 predicted proteins | sample 174DNAGHGhighgp2_FD_193483 | JGI IMG/M metagenome (GOLD analysis project Ga0247610, IMG submission 193483) | Sheep rumen microbial communities from Palmerston North, Manawatu-Wanganui, New Zealand - 1742 DNA GHGhigh gp2 | ecosystem: Host-associated > Mammals > Digestive system > Stomach > Rumen ...
TGAACTTCCCGCTGAGCGGCTGGTGGTGCAGAATTCGGTGGTGGATCGCTCCTACCGGAATAAAGTATGGCAGTTTATCCTGAAACGTGTCAGCGAAGGCAGGCAGGCTTATATCATCTGCCCGATGGTGGACGCATCGGAATCGGATGACGGGAGTCTCTGTAATGTGACGGATTACAGCGCCGAACTGGCGGAAGCGGTGCCGAAGGGAGTTACGGTCGGCATGCTGCACGGCTCCATGCGCCCGGCCGAGAAGACGGAAGTGATGGAGCGTTTTTCGGAAGGGCGGATCGATATCCTCGTCTCGACCACGGTGGTCGAAGTCGGCGTGAATGTGCCGAACGCGACGGTCATGGTGATCGAAAATGCGGAACGTTTCGGTCTGTCGCAGCTTCATCAGCTCCGCGGACGTGTGGGACGCGGAAAATGGCAGTCTTACTGTATCTTCATCGCAGGGAATACGGACAGCGAAAAGACTATGGAACGGCTTCATGTCATGGAAAGCACGGCGGACGGCTTCCGGATCGCCGAGGAGGACCTGAAGCAGAGGGGACCGGGGGATTTCTTCGGGTTCCGTCAGTCCGGGAGTCCGTATTTTAAACTTGCGGATATTTACAGTGATGCGGCGGAATTGACAGAGGCCAGACAGATCCTGGAAGGAATGCAGGGGTTCTCTCCGGAATATCTGAAGATCCTCGGCGAAAAACTGATCGGAAATACGGAGGCGGATATCGCGGATCTTCATACGGTATGCCTGTGACAAGGCTGGTTTTTTTGTACAAAATGTGATACAATAACACTATGCGTGCATTTTTCGAATCGTCCTATTTTATCATAGCGTTTCTGATATGCCTTTCCTCCGGTGTTTATACCGTGATCTGGGGACGGACGGACCGCGCGCAGAACAAACTTTACCTCTTTCTTCTGATCGATGTCGCGATCAGCGCACTTGCCGGATTGATGGCGATCGTCGTCATGCCGTACTGTCCGGACTATTCTTTTGCCAGACATTTAAAACATCTGGCACATCTTCTGTACTTTATCTTTCATACCCTGCTGTCACCGATGTTCTTCATTTACATCATTTACGTAACGGGAGCGATCCACCGATACCGCAGGCACAGGAAACTGTTTGCCGTGATGATGTGCCCGGTCCTGCTGGTGGAGATCATGGTGATCTTAAACCCGTTTACGCACCGGGTCTATCATCTGGATGAAAACTTTGTTTTCTTCCGAGGGGAAGCGGAGACCTTTGTCTATCTCAGCTCGGCGCTCTACTTTATCCTTGCGATCGCGGATATGCTGCATTACTGGAAGGTTGTATCGTTCCGGAGGCGCACGGCGCTGCTGTTTCTTTTTGTGATCTCCTTTGCGGGGATCCTGGCGCAGATGCTCGATCAGCATCTCCTGGTAGAATTGTTTGCAGAGGCGCTGGCCCTGATGACGATGATGCTTGCCGTGGAAAACGAGGACGACCGTATCGATACCTCGACGAATCTGTATAACCGAAGTGCGCTGAATGATGATGCGGGACGGCTGATCTACATGAAGCAGCCGTTCTACGTGATCGTGACGAGAGTTTCCAACGCGGATGCCCTGAAGAAACTGACCGGATCTTCCAACTCCGATACGCTGCTGGATTCCGTAGCGGACTATTTCAAATCGATCCACCCGAGATACCAGATCTACAAGACATCGCCGACGACGTTCGTCCTGCTTCAATACGGTGGCGATCATGATGAGGCCCGCCTGCTGGCCGATCAGATCTGGCAGCGTTTTGAGGAAAACTGGAACTGCGAGGGCGTCGAGATCCGTCTGGGGGCGTCCGTAATGATGGCGTATTGTCCGGATGAAGTGCGCAGTGCCGAGGAGATCTTCCTTATGACGGATACGCCGGAGCCGCCGGAAGGTCACGGCGGAGTCCGGGAAGGGGAAGAACTGGCGTACCTGCACCGAAGTATCGAGGTGGAGCAGGCGCTGCGGAGAGGTTTTGACGAACATCAATTTGAAGTATATTATCAGCCGACTTACTATCTGGATACGATGGATATCCATTCGGCTGAGGCGCTGATCCGTCTGCATGACAACAAACTCGGGGATATTCCTCCGGGGGAATTCATTCCGGTCGCCGAACGCAACGGCATGATCGATGAGATCGGACGTTTTGTACTCGAAGAGACCTGTCTGTTCCTTTCGAGCGGACTGCCGGTGGAAATGGGGATCGAATACATCAGTATCAATCTGTCGGTCATGCAGTGCCTGCAGCAGGGCTTCATCCGCTATGTCAAGGAGCTGATCTCCCGTTACGATATCCCGGCTTCCCTGATCAGCTTTGAGATCAAGGAGTCTGCGGCAGTGGCGGATTATCATATCCTGGAGACGCTGATCACGGAGCTCCGTTCCTACGGCTTCCGTTTCTCAATGGACAGCTACGGGACCGGGTTCTCCGACATGCAGTCCGTCTTTGCGCTGGATCTTGATACGATCAAGATCGACCGTGCCGTTTTGTATAAAGCGCAGGAGAACCGTATCGGCCGCATCATCCTCGAGAACATTGTCCATACGATACGCGAGATGCACAGAAAGAGTCTGGTGGAAGGTGTGGAAACCCAGGCGCAGCTTGACCTGCTGAAAAAACTCGGCGTCGATTACGTACAGGGATATTTTTCATCCAAACCGATCACCAGAAACGAGCTTCTCGGTATCCTTCGTTTCACCGAGCTGGCCCGGATGGAGGAGCGCCGTGCAACAGCGGCCAGCGAGGCAAAGTCCAGTTTCCTTGCAAATATGTCGCATGAGATCCGTACCCCGATCAATGCGGTGCTGGGCATGAACGAGATGATCCTGCGGGAATGTCAGGAAGATCATGTCATGGGTTATGCCCGGGAGATCGAAGCGGCCGGAAGGAATCTGCTTTCCCTGATCAATAACATCCTGGATTATTCAAAGATCGAAGCCGGCGATATGGAGATCGTGGAGGCAGACTATGATCTCGGTGTCGCACTCTCCGATGTCGTCCGCGGAGTGTACCGGAAGTTTGCGTCCAAGGGGCTGAGCTTTTCCGTGGAGGTCGCGGAGGATGTTCCCCAGGTGTTCTTCGGAGATGAGTTCCGGATCAAGCAGATCCTTACCAACCTTTTGAACAATGCGATCAAGTTTACGACGGAGGGAGGCGCCGTGCTTTCCGTCAGCTGCGAGAGCGCGGAGGCGGATGAGATGCTGCTTTCGTTCTCGGTACGGGATACCGGCTGCGGGATCCGAGAAGAAGATCTGGGACGTCTCTTCCAGCGTTTTGAACGCCTGAATACCGATAAAAACCTGACGATCGCAGGCGGCGGTCTGGGACTGGCGATCTCTTATCATCTGCTGCAGATGATGAGCGGGGAGATCGCAGCGGAAAGCGAATACGGAAAAGGATCCACTTTTACGGTAAGGATGCTGCAGCGCGTGATCGATACGACGCCGATCGGTGATTTCCACGGACGGTATCTGAAGGGAATGGATAAGGAAAACAGCAGGGAACGCGAAGCGTTTACCGCGCCCACCGCATATGCGCTGATCGTGGACGATACGCCGATGAACCATCTGGTCATGCGTGAACTGTTAAAGACGATCGAGATCAAGATCGATACCGCCGACAGCGGGGAAGAGGCAATCGAAAAGGCGGCACAGCGCCATTATGATATTCTGTTTATCGATGAAAAGATGCCGGGGATGAGCGGAAGGGAAACGCTGCATGCGATCCGGGAGGCGGAGGGGCCGAACCGGCATACGCCGGCGATCTCTTTGACCGCAAATGATTATGCCGGTATCCGGGAAGAGATGAAGGAAGAGGGATTTGAAGATTTCCTGACGAAGCCCGTGGACAGTGAACTGCTGGAAGATCTGCTCTATCGGTATCTTCCGGAAGGAAAGGTGTTTGTATGACGGTCTATGATGTGTTCAATCAAATATCCTTCTTTGCGGCGGCGTTTTTGATCACGGGCGTCACGCTCTGGAATACGCTGCTCCAGCGCCGCACGGGCCGGCTTCAGAATCGGGTATTTCTCGTGGTGCTGGTCAATGTGATGATCTGCGCGCTGACGGAGATCCTGCGGATCTCCCTTCTGCCAGGTGTCCGTCTGCATCCGTTCTCGGGACGTATCATCATGCTCTGCCAGGGTTTTTATTTCCTGGCACACAACATGCTGGCGGCGATGATGGGCGTCTACTTTATGGTAGTTAACGGATCGTTCCAGCGCCGGGGACAGGGATTCCGGATCTTTTACCTGGCACCGTTCGTATTCATGGAACTGATCGTGATCACGAATCCGCTGTTCCACTTCCTGTATACTTACAATGATGATTATACGGTCACGAGGGGGCCGGGCGGTACGCTGACCTATGCGATTTCCGCGCTTTATATCATTGTGGCGGTAGTGAATCTCTGCATGTACTGGTATACGGTGCCGCGTGCCAGATGGAAAGCATTGCTCTTTTTTACCGGTATCGTCGTGGTTGGTGTGTTGATCCAGTTTATCAATCCGCTGATCAAGAGTGAACTGGTGGCGGAATCGATCTCGTTCCTGGGGATCATGCTCGCGGTCGAGAACGAAGATGACCGGAGAGATATGCTGCTTGGCGTATATAACCGGAATGCACTCCGGGATGATCTGAATTCCATTTTTAAACTGCAGCAGAAGGCCGGCGTGATCGGGCTTCGTGTGGTTAACTATGATATCCTGATGCGGCTTCTGGGGCATTCCGGCGTGGATGCGGTCATCCGTCCCGTTTCGGATTATCTGAAAACACTGTTCCCGTGGTACCGGATCTATCGTGTGACACCGACGGATTTCGTGATCCTGCTGGATCATGATCAGGAGGAAGTCATACGGCTTTCCGAAGAGATCTATGTTCATTTTGCGGAAGGTGTGCATGTGCAGAATATCGATACACCGATCCGTGTCCTGATGCTGCGGGCGATGATCCCCGAGGAACTGCACGGACAGGATGATGTACTTCAGATGGCGGACGGACCGATTCCGGAAGTGGAAGGACACGGGATTCTTTCCGGGAAGCATATCGCCTGCTTTGCACGCAGTACGGAACTCGAAAATGCGATCTCGCGAGGGATCGTCGGGAAGCACTTTGAAGTGTATTACCAGCCGGTGCACCGGCTGGAAAACATGAAGCTCTACGGAGTCAAAGCGCTTGCCCGTCTTCATGACAAGGAGCTCGGAGACCTGATGCCGGGAGAGTTCATTCCGCTTGCCGAGCGCAACGGTATGATACAGCAGATCGGTGAGATGATCCTGGAAGAGGTATGCGACTTTATCGCAAGCGGGGAGCCGACGAAACTCGGGATCCACTGTGTGAACGTGAATCTTTCGTTTGTGCAGTGCATGCAGCCGGACTTTGCGGACCGCGTCATCCGGCTGGTCGACCGTTACGGTGTTCGTTCGGATATGATCAACTTTGAGATCACCAAGCCGGTGAATAAAACCGACTTCACGGTACTGGACCGCGTGATCCGGGATCTGAAGAAACGCGGATTCCTCTTCTCGATGGAGGACTACGGATCGGGTTATTCGAATATTGACAGCATCTTTACACTGGACTTTGATGTCGTTAAGATCGACAAATCGATCCTTTGGAGTGCGGCGCAGAGTGAGAACGGGCGGATCATCCTCTCAAGCAGTATCCGCCTCGTCAAAGAACTCGGGCGAAAGATCCTGGTCGAAGGGGTGGAAAACGTGGAACAGATCAATGTCCTGGAGGACTTTGAAGTGGATTATCTGCAGGGGTACTATTTCTCCCAGCCGGTAAGAAGGCAGGAGCTTAGCTCACTCGTGGAAAGGTAGAATATGACATATCCGTACTGGTTTCCACAACTGAATGAAGCAGGGGTACAGATCGGAGCGTTCCTGCTCTGTATGTCGATCTTTTCCTTTACCATCATGGCGAAGCGGACGGACCGCATGCAAAACCGGGTGTTTATGGGACTGGCCGGGATCGTCATGCTCAACTGTCTGATCGAGACCGTGGAGATCCTGCTTTCCGCAGATCTTACCGTGGACGGTGCGGTGGGCGCACTGACGATCCTGCATGTTTTTTACGCGATGACCCATGTGTGTCTCGGACCTCTCTTCTACTATTACATGCTGTATACGACGGGCGCGATCGCAAAACACAGACGTTCCAACGAACGCCTCCGCATCCTGCATCTGATCCCGCTCTTTATTGCGGAAGTACTGCTTTTATTCAATCCGTTTGAACGGATGCCGGGAGCCGTCGAAGGGGAAACGGTGATGCATGCCCAGTGGGATCTGCTGGTCATCTATATCACGATCCTGCTGTACTTTGTCATGGTGCTGATCACGCTTTCCGGAAACTGGCCGATGCTCTCGCCGAAGAGGAAGTCTGCGCTCGGATATCTGTTCGGGTTGGTGTTTATCGGTATTCTGACCCATCTGCTCGGAGCGGAGGTGAAGTTCGAACTCTTTGCCGAAGCACTGGCGCTGATGGGAGTCATGATCACTGTCGAGAACGAAGATGAACGCATGGATATGTCGACCAAGGTTTATAACCGTACGGCGATCCGTGCGGATCTGCAGGCGTTTCTCATGCAGAACCGCGGCTTCCACGTGATCTGTGTGCGGATCACGAATGCGGACGTGATCCAGCGTCTGCTCGGAACGCCGGATGCGGACGCGGTGGTCACGCTCGTGGCCGGGTATCTCTGTACCGTGCACCCGCGTTACTATGTATACCGTACGACGCCGACCTCCTTTATGATGGTGGTTCCTTCCGATATGGAAGGGACGGCGGAGCTTGCACAGCAGATCGAGGAACGTTTCGGCTCCGGTTTCCAGTACCAGGATACCGAACTGCTCCTGCAGGCGATCGTAATGCTCGCAAGGATCCCCGAAGATTTCAGCACGGCGGATGATATCCTGCTGATGGGAGACGGGCCCGTGCCGGTCGCGGAAAAGAAGCGGATCTTCTCAGGAAAGGATCTGGATTTCCTGATCCGCAGAGCTGAGGTGGAAAGTGCGCTTCACCGCGGATTTAATGAGCATAGTTTTGATGTCTATTACCAGCCGATCTACCGGACGAACGGGATGGCGATCTATTCGGCGGAGGCATTGCTCCGCCTTCGTGACAGCAGGATCGGAAATATCACGCCCGATGAGTTTATCCCGGTGGCGGAACAGAACGGGATGATCGACCGGATCGGTGACTATGTACTGGAGGAAGTCTGTATCTTCCTTTCCAGCGGGATCCCTTCCGAAATGGGACTGGAATGCATCAGCGTCAACCTTTCGGTACTGCAGTGCATGCAGCCGGATTTCATCGAGCGGGCGTTGGAGATCACGAGGAAGAATAACGTTGAGCCCAAACGGATCAATTTCGAGATCACCGAATCCGTGGCTTCCAGCGACTATGCTTCCCTGGCCGGGGTGATCCGGCGGATGAAAGAGCACGGATTCTGCTTTTCGCTGGACCGTTACGGCATCGGTTATTCCGATATGAAATCAGTCTTTGCGCTGGACTTTAATGTGGTAAAGATTGACAAGGCGATCTTGTGGGATGCGGAACACGGCGGCAACGGCCGTATCATTCTGGAAAACAGCGTTCGTATGCTCAAAGAGATGAAACTGGGCATCATTGCGGAAGGTGTCGAGACCCAGGAGCAGATCGAACTCCTTGAGGAAATCGGTGTCGATTATCTGCAGGGATATTATTTCTCCCAGCCGGTATCGAAGAGCGAGCTGCTGGGTATCCTGCGCGTAACGGAACTCGCCCGGATGGAGGAGCAGCGTGCTCATGCGGCCAGCGAAGCGAAATCCGATTTCCTTGCCAATATGAGCCATGAGATCCGTACCCCGATCAACGCACTGCTCGGGATGGACGAGATGATCCTTCGAGAGAGCAAGGATCCGAAGATCCTGGAATATGCCCAGAACATCGAAGGTGCCGGGCGTACGCTGCTTTCGCTGATCAATGATATCCTGGATTTCTCCAAGATCGAATCCGGCAGCATGGAGATCGATGAGGCGGAGTATTCCTTAAGCGCCGTGATCAATGATGTGGTCAACATGATCCAGATCAAGGCATCCCAGAAAAACCTGGACTTTAACATTCATGTGGATTCCCAGCTGCCCGAGCACCTTTACGGGGATGAGATGCGCAACCGTCAGATCATGGTCAACATCCTGAATAATGCCGTGAAATATACGAAAGAGGGAAGTGTTTCACTGAACGTGACCGGGGAGATCCGGAAAAAAGACCAGCTGGTACTGAAAGTGGAGATCTCGGATACCGGCATCGGGATACGGAAGGAAGACATCGGAAAACTGTTTAAAAAGTTCCAGCGTCTGGATGAGGAGCAGAACCGGAAGATCGAGGGAACGGGGCTCGGCCTCGCGATCACATATAATCTGCTTCAGATCATGCGCGGAGAGATCGATGTGAGATCCGAATACGGAAAAGGTTCCACCTTTACGGTATATCTTCCGCAGCATATCATCAGCCGGGAAGCCATCGGTGATTTCCGGTGGAAGTATCAGATGAATGCCAGAAAGCGGCAGGAGTATCATGAGAGTTTCCGCGCACCGGATGCCCGGATCCTCGTGGTCGACGATATGGAGGTCAACCATACGGTCGTGATCGAGCTGCTGAAGCAGACGCAGCTGAAGATCGATACGGCGATCAGCGGTAAGGAGTGTCTTGAAAAAGTCCGTCAGACGCGTTATGATCTGATATTACTTGATTTCCGTATGCCAGAAATGGACGGGATCGAAACGCTGAAGCGGCTTCGCGCGCTGCCGGATGCCTATGTGCGCGGACTTCCGGTGATCGCTCTGACGGCAGATGCGGTCGCTGGCGCGAGAGAACGTTTCCTGAACGAAGGCTTCGATGATTATATGATGAAGCCGGTAGACGGACGAAGGCTGGAAGAGATGCTGATCCGTTACCTGCCACAGGACAAGATCGTGATGACGGAGCCGGGAGAAGAGGATGATCTCCTGCCCCTTCCCGCAGAAAAAGAGGAGGGAGACCCGGAATGGCTCTCCGAGCTCGGGGATATCGATCCGTCGATCGGCATACAGAACTGCGGGACGGTAGACGGCTACGAGAGCGTCCTGAAGATCTATTATGAAAATATCCTTACCAAGGCCTCCGAGATCGAGGGGTATTTTGAGAAGGCAGACTGGCCGAACTACACGATCCTCGTGCATGCGTTAAAGAGCTCTTCGCGTATCATCGGAGCGAAAGAACTTTCCGAGCATGCTGCCGCACTCGAAGCAGCCGGAAATGCCGGCGACGAGGAAAAGATCCGGAACGAGACAGCGGATCTCCTGAAGAAGTACCGCTCGTATGCGGACATCCTTTCATCGGCACTCGGACTCGGACCAGACGAAGAAAAGGATGAGGACGAGCTGGAAGAGATCTCCGATGCCATGTACCGGGATGCCGTAAATACGATGAAAGATTTTGCAAAAATGTATGATTATGATAATATAGTATTTGTGATCGATTCCCTGAAAGACTACCGGCTTCCGATCGGAGGGAGAGAAAAGCTGAAAGAAGTCAGGGCCGGGGTAGAGTCTTTCGCATGGGAAAAGGTCGTGGAGAAACTGGAGGAGATGTGAGATGGCTAAAAATCGTGTACTGCTGATCCGCAAGGACGACACTTTTCTCGTCAATACGATCAAGACCAACATGGAGAAGAACGGATACGACTATGTCGAGTCGGAGATCTCCGTGAGGGAGTTGTCCAAAAGGAAGGACGATGCGACACTCCTGCTGCTCTATGCCGATGATACCATCGGAGAGGAGCGCGAGACGCTGGTCTATCTGAAGGACCTGTGTCTGGAGGACGGAAAGGAACTGATCGTGATCGGTGCGAACAATGAGTTTGCTACGATCGAGAATATCATTCCTCCCGAACTGATCGAAGAAAAGGTTTCACGTCCGCTGGATATGAACCATCTGATGGAAAAGATCGGGGATATGCTGGATGAAGAGGCGAGAGAACAGCGCAAAAAGATGATCCTCATCGTGGATGACGATCCGACCTATCTGAAAACGGTCAAAGAGTGGCTGAAGGGCGAGTACCGTGTCGCGATGGCCAACAGCGGGATGCAGGCGATCACCTGGCTGGCGATCAATAAAGCGGATCTGATCCTTCTGGATTATGAGATGCCGACGATCAAAGGATCCAAGGTCATGGAGATGCTCCGCAGTGAGTCGACCTCGTCTTCGATCCCCATTATGTTCCTGACGGGAAAGAGCGACAAGGAGAGTATCATGGAGGTGCTTTCGTTAAAGCCCACCGGGTATCTCCTGAAGACGATCGACAAAAAGCAGCTTCTGGAGACCCTTGCGAAGTTCTTCGTGGAACAGAAGTACAAAAAATAAAAACGGCCTCCGGGACCGGAGGCTTGACAAAACAGAACAGATGTTCTAAAATACAACACATGATGGCAGATGTAGTACCGCCTTGCGGGATGATCATCTACATTGTGTGTTTTTTGTTTGCGTTATGTTAAGTTGTATGTTATAGTAGATAGCCGCAGGGCGAAAAGAGAAAAAGCTGGAGGAAGTATGGCGGAAGAACTTAAAAAAGACAGTTACGGAGCGGAGAACATCGTTGTCCTGGAGGGACTGGAAGCGGTGCGTATGCGCCCCGGGATGTATATCGGAAGTGTATCGACCAAAGGACTGAATCATCTGATCTACGAGATCGTGGACAACTCGGTCGACGAACATCTGGCCGGGCACTGCTCCAGGATTCTGGTCACGCTGGAGGCGGACGGATCCGCGACGATCGAAGATGACGGGCGAGGCATGCCCGTGGAGATGCATGCCAAAGGGATGAGCGCGGAGCGTCTGGTCTTTACCACGCTGCACGCGGGCGGTAAGTTTGATGACAGCGCCTACAAGACGAGCGGAGGTCTGCACGGTGTCGGCTCCTCGGTCGTGAATGCTCTTTCGGCTCATCTGAAGGTAACGATCAAGCGTAACGGTCATATCTATGAAGATGAATATGAACGCGGGAATCCGATCACAAAGCTGAAAGGCGGACTGCTTCCGGAGGTCGGAAATACGAGACAGACCGGAACGAAGGTCAATTTCACGCCGGACGATACGATCTTTGAAAAGACGCGGTTTAAGGCGGAGGATGTCAAGAGCCGCCTCCATGAAACGGCCTATCTGAATCCGGAACTGACGATCATCTTTAAGGATCTGCGCGGAGAGACGCCGGAGGAGGTGGAGTTCCACGAACCGGAAGGGATCCGCGGTTTCGTCAAAGCGCTGAACAAAGGAAAAGATGCGATCCATGATGTCGTATACTATAAAGGCGATCAGGATGACATCGAGGTGGAGGTCGCATTCCAGTATGTGAATGAGTTCCACGAGATCGTACTGGGCTTCTGTAACAATATCTACAATGCAGAGGGCGGTACGCATATCACGGGATTCAAGACCCAGTTCACCACGGTCATCAACAGCTATGCGAGACAGCTCGGGATCCTGAAGGACAAGGATGCCAACTTTACCGGACCGGATGTCAGAAACGGGATGACGGCGGTCGTTTCCATTAAGCATAAGGATCCGAGATTCGAAGGCCAGACCAAGACGAAGCTGGATAACCAGGATGCGGCCAAAGCGGTCGGCAAGGTGACGGGGGACCAGACCGTACACTATTTTGACCGTAACCTCGAGGTCTTAAAGTCGGTCATCGGCTGCGCCGAAAAAGCAGCAAAGATTCGAAAGACCGAGGAGAAGGCGCGGACCAATCTGCTGACGAAACAGAAGTTTTCCTTTGACTCCAACGGGAAGCTGGCCAACTGCGGATCCCGGGATGCATCCAAATGCGAGATCTTTATCGTCGAGGGTGATTCCGCGGGCGGCAGCGCAAAGACCGCCAGGAACCGGGAGTTTCAGGCGATCCTTCCGATCCGGGGTAAGACTCTGAACGTGGAGAAGGCTTCCATCGACAAGATCCTTGCCAATGCTGAGATCAAGACGATGATCAATGCCTTCGGCTGCGGATTTTCGGAAGGCTACGGAAATGATTTTGACATCACGAAACTGCGTTATGACAAGATCATCATCATGGCCGATGCCGACGTGGACGGAGCGCACATCTGCACGCTGCTGCTGACGCTTTTCTACCGCTACATGCCGGATCTGATCACGGAGGGGCATGTGTATATCGCGATGCCGCCGCTGTATAAGGCGATCCCTTCCGGCAAGGGGGCAAAGGAAGAGTATCTGTATGATGATGCGGAGCTTGCAAAGTACCGGAAGACGCATAAGGGAAGCTTTACGCTGCAGCGGTACAAAGGTCTCGGCGAGATGGATGCCGAGCAGCTCTGGGAGACGACTCTGGATCCCGAACGCAGGCTTTTGAAACGCGTGGATATCGAAGATCCGATCCTGGCATCGGATACGACCGAACTGCTCATGGGGTCGGATGTACCGCCGAGGCGGGCATTCATTCATGAGAATGCGACGGACGCGATGTTAGACATATAATTTCGGACGAAAAGCGGACATTAAGGGAGATATATCATGGTACAGCAGGACAGGATCCTAAAAACGGAATATTCCGATGTGATGCAGAAAAGCTACATCGATTATGCGATGAGCGTCATCGTGGCGCGTGCGCTGCCGGATGTGCGTGACGGCTTAAAACCCGTACAGCGCCGCACGCTTTACGACATGTATGAGCTGGGGGTGCGTTATGACCGTCCGCACCGCAAGAGCGCCCGTATCGTCGGCGATACCATGGGTAAATACCATCCGCACGGGGATTCCTCGATCTATGATGCACTGGTCGTGATGACGCAGGATTTCAAGAAGGGAGCACCCTTAGTCGACGGACATGGCAACTTCGGCAATATCGAAGGAGACGGCGCCGCGGCAATGCGATATACGGAAGCAAGACTTGCCCGTATCGCGCAGGAGGGGCTGCTGGCCGATCTGGATAAAGACGTCGTGGACTTCATGCCGAACTTTGATGAGACGGAAAGAGAACC
>Ga0247610_10005741_pt1 | contig 13027 bp, 9 predicted proteins | sample 174DNAGHGhighgp2_FD_193483 | JGI IMG/M metagenome (GOLD analysis project Ga0247610, IMG submission 193483) | Sheep rumen microbial communities from Palmerston North, Manawatu-Wanganui, New Zealand - 1742 DNA GHGhigh gp2 | ecosystem: Host-associated > Mammals > Digestive system > Stomach > Rumen ...
CGCATTTCAACCGCAGTTTTGTAAACGGTCAGGCTTTCCTGTTTATGGGCAAATCGTACAATCTGAATATTGTTGACGATGCCAAAAAAGCATTAGAAATTGTTGACGATAAATTTGTGTTGTCAGAGAAATATCTGCCCAAAGCCAGAGAAACTTTTATAAAATTCTACAAGAAAAAAGGGCTACCATACATTATGGAGCGCATTGAATATTTTTCCGAGTTGGTTGGCCGCCAACCCGCATCGGTAAAAATAATGGAGTTGGGCGGACATTGGGCGTCGTGTACTCCGCAACAAAACATCAATTTCCATTGGAAATGCATAATGGCAAAACCCTACATAATTGATTATCTTATTGTTCACGAACTCACACATCTCAAATATCCCAATCATACCCGTCAGTTTTGGGATTCGGTTTTTTCAGTAATGCCCAATTACAAAGAGTGCGAAGAATGGCTTCACGACTACGGCGTAACACTGAGTTTGGAATAACAATCGACAAAGACACGCCAAGACTTACGAGTTACAAGCGAGTGGTGGTGACGGTGATGCCGTAAAGGTTGTTACTCACTCTTATTTTCCCACGCCTTGATTAAATCCACGTTCAATTGCTCCAATTGTGAGAGTTGTACTTTTGAATTGTCGTTCAATGGCTTGTACCAACTCATTTTGGCAAAGTGTGCTTTGAGGTCGGCGGAGGAGAACTCATAGCCGTGGCGGGCGTAGATTTCGTTGCGCATTACGCGGAGTTGAGCCTTGGTGAAAAAATCCAATTGTGACGGCAAAACCAATTTCATCGAGGTGTAGGGGTACTGACCCGTTATGATTTCGGTGATTTGGTCTTTCTTGGTGAGCGATTTGTAAAACGTTGATTGCTTGTAATATCCAACAGGGTTGTCGTCGTCCCAAACGGCGTTGTAGAGGTCGATTCCCTTGTCGGTGAACTCAACCCAATAGATTTTGCCGTTTTTGAGTTTGAAACATTGTGCCACATTGCCATCGCTGACCTGCACTTCAAACTTCTCGCCGTTGAGCGATTCGCGAGCAAAGTTGTACTCCTTGCCCTGTGAGTCGGTGTAGATGCCGTCGAGCATATCGAGCAAAAGTTGGTCATCCTTATTCCAATCTTTCAGTTCCGCCAAGAGTGCAGTGATTACATTTTTTGAATTTCGCGCCACGAGCACAACGTTTTCCGTGTCGTAGCCGTCGATGATTTTCATTCTTGCAACAGTGCAGCCGTTGCCGCTCATATTGAACTCTGCATCAACTACTTTGAACTGGTCGGTTCCAATGCTTTGGAGTTCCCAATCGAGGCCTGCATCGGTGTAGCCGCCTATAAATTGGTAGTTGCCGTTGTCAGCCTTTCCACAGTTCCATCCGCCGAGGCCGTCAGTCCAAGTGCGGTTGGTGATGTTTTGCGCGGCAGCGGTTGCGGCTAAAATAGTGGTCGTCAAGAGTGTAAAAAGTGTTTTTTTCATTGGTGTAAGTTTTAATGGTTGATTTTATGCTTTGTTGCTGCAAATATAATACTTATTTTTTAAAAGAATTAGCCTTTTTTGTGTTTTTCTATCATATTGACTTTTAATTATTTTCCAACAATTTGCTTCTTCAATTCTAAAAACCACGTTCTCTCTTCGTTGGTAAGGTTGCCCATAGTTTTTTGATTATCAATTTCTTATTGATACGGTGATATTAATTACACCATCATTTTTTCCAATTTTGTTTTCCATTTTTCCCAATGCGGCATTACTTTGGCGAGGAGGGAGTAGAAATCTTTGTTATGGTTGCGGTGTATCAGATGACACATTTCATGGGTAATCACATATTCTATGCAGCATCGAGAGGCACATATCAGACGTGGATTCAAGTATATGCGACCGTCTGCCGTACAATATCCCCAACGCTTGTCCATTTTGCGGACAGTAATCTCTCGCGGTTTTACTCCGAACGACAAAAACTGTTCGACAATCGGTCGTGCATATTTGGCAAATTTGATTTCGGCACGTTGTCGATACCATTTTTGAAGGACAGCCCCTGCTTCCTGTTTGTTTCGACACTCTATTTCGAGGATGTTGTTTTGATAATGCACTGCGTTTGCAGTACTTTCGTGAACTCGGAGCATATATTGCCGCCCTAAATATAGATGCGATTCGCCGCTGACATACTTGCGCTCGGTGGCAGGTGTGCCAAATGACTCAAAATAGCGTTTTTGCCGCAATATCCAATTGGCACGTTTCTGAACCTTCTGACGCAACTGCTCTTTCGTGGCAGTGAACGGGGCTTTCAATAGCACGGTCTTATCAGGATTAACACAGATGACAAGCGCCCTGCGTTGTTCAAACTCTATGTCGTAATCAATTTCGGTAGCACCGTACAATATGCTGTCTTTCATTATTTTATCCATATTTTTGCAACATCAACACATCCGTCAATTATAACATCCATATCGTTGAAAGAAAAATCAACACTGTATTTGCGTTTGATATTGTCGATTAGTTCGTCTTCCAACTTTATTTTCATCTTGCCGATAGTGTCGCTTTTGGATTGCCAATCCACCAACACGGCACCGTCAACAATCACAATGGAGCGGATGATTGAATCAAAGGCTTTTGTGGTGGCAAGCGCCATTTCTTTTACGGGCATATCGGGGAAAATCCGCTTGTAGGTTTCGAGGGCTATGCCGTAATAGGCTTTTGCGGCGTTGTTGTGTTCAAGTTCGGCAGGCAGTTCGCTGTCGGTGTGATTGAGTACGTCATCCTTGTATTGCTTCATTTTTTCAAGATACTCGTTGTCGTTGAGACGCCCCTGCTCATAGGCAAGGATGGTTTCGTTTATCAACTGCGAAAACTTTTTGTAAAACGCAGGGTCAGAATCCATATTCTCCTTGATAAACTTGGCTGTACGGGTGGCTATGGTGTCGGCTTTGGCGGCTGTGCCTGTTATGCTGTCAACCTCTTTTTGAAAATTCTCGGTGTCAAAGATGTTTACCAAATTGGTAATGATTCGCACCTCGTCGCTCTCTACGTGGCGGTTGATGAGTTTTTCGATTCTTGCCTCGTATTTTTTGTAGTCGATAGTGTCGGAATAGCGGAGTTGCACCGAAGTGCGCAGTTTGCAAAACATTTTTAAGTCCTCTTTGTATCGGGCAATGGTTTCGTCGTCGGTATTGTCGTAAAATTCTTTGGTGGACAATGCCAATTGCAAAACTGACGAAAACGCAGTAAGACGATCGTAAAACTCGTGCCTGATGTCATCTAAGCGCAACAACTGAGCGTATGCCTCCAAATCGCGCTTGTTGGGTATGGTCTTGAAAATATCCCAAAGGTCGGAATGTTTTTGCGGCAATTGTGATATCTTGTCGCTTACGGGTATCAATGTTTCGTGAAATATCTCGCGGTCTTCTTCGTCGTATTCGGAATAGATGCTCAACGCGCTGTCTAATTCTGCCAAAACTCCGTAATAATCAATTATGTAACCATAATCTTTGCCGTCGCAGTTGCGGTTGACGCGGGCTACTGCCTGCAACAATGTATGGCCTGTAAGACTTCGGTCGAGATACATCACGGTTACTTTCGGCTCATCGAATCCTGTAAGAAGTTTGTCAACCACTATCATAATCTCGGGTTCGTCCTGATGCTTGAACCTCGAAATCAGGTTTTCTTGGTATTTGTGGGGCGTTGCGTGTTCGTCCATCATACGCTGCCAAAATATTTTTACCTCCTCCTGAATGCCGCCAAATGATGAATCTTCACCCTCGCGCTCGTCGGGAGGAGTTATCAAAACTGCCGATGATACTTTTCCTATTTCGTCCAAAAACTTTTTGTAGAGAATGGCGATGCGTTTTTTAGGCGTTACGAGCATTGCCTTGAATCCTGTATTTTTCCAATTTTCTACAAAATGATCGGAAATGTCGGTTGCTATTGAATAAATTCGCTGTTCGGTTTGGTTGATGACTCCTGTGCGCGAGAATTTCTTTTTGAGGTCGGTGGACTGCATTTCGGTGAGACCTTCGCAGGCACGGTTGAAGAAATTGTCGATAGGACCTTCGCTAACGTACTGAGGCACAATGCGTCCTTCATAGAGCAACGGCACTACGGCGTGGTCTTCCACGGCTTGTTTTACGGTATATACAGGCTTGATGATGCCGCCGAAAGTACGTGCGGTGTTTTTGTCTTTCCTCATCAGAGGCGTACCTGTAAACGCTATTTTGCAGGCGTTGGGCAATACGCGGGTCATCTGCACCGCCATATCCTTGTACTGACTTCGGTGCGCCTCGTCGATGAGTACAAAAATGTCAGGATTGGCGATAGGCTGCTTTATTTTCTTGATTGCCGTTGCAAACTTGTTGATTATGGTGGTGATTACAGGAATGTTGCTGTTTTCCAACAGTTCTGCAAGACCTCTGCCCGTGGTGGCGTTTTCCACCTCCTTGCCGCATTTGCGGAATGTTTTTGTGATTTGGGAGTCGAGGTCGGTGCGGTCGGTTACTAATACGATGCGCGGATTTAGCACCACTGTGGCTATTTTCTGCGCCAACATCACCATTGTAAGCGATTTGCCGCTGCCCTGAGTGTGCCACACAACACCTCCGTTGCGCCTGCCGGCTTCGATAGGTTTTATGCGCTCGATGGTTTGGTTGACTGTGAAATACTGCTGATAACGGGCTATTTTTTTGATGCCCGCGTCATAGATTGTAAAGTGGAATATCAGTTCCAACAACCGTTCGGGACGGCACAGATTGTAGATGTATTCGTCTTGCGGCGTGGGTATGCGTTCTTCTTCGCTGTCTTGGTTGACAAGGTTGTGCAATCGGGTCTGATAATCTTTTTTGATGTCGTTGTTGATAAACATCTCATTCCATTTGCACCAGAATTTTGGTGCAGCCCCCGTGGTGGCGTAACTGCCGAAACTATTGCCGACAGCCAAAAGCAATGCGCTGTACACATAGAGCCCCCTGATGCCGTCGTCCTGCTGATTGCGAAGGTGCTGAGATATAGCCTGCTCTTCCGCGCCCTTGATGTCGGGACGTTTGCACTCTATTACCACAAGCGGAATGCCGTTAACAAAAAGCACTATGTCGGGGCGGTAAGTATCCGACGACCCTGTGCGGGTAACGGCAAACTCTTTGGTAACGTGATAAACATTTTTTTCGGGATTAGTCCAGTTGATATAGCGCATCGTAAAGGTTTTTTTGTCGCCGTCAACGCTCTGCTCAAACGCCTTGCCGAGCGTTAGCATATTGTAAACGGCTTCGTTGCCGCTGATATAACCGTCTTCCATTGGAATGTTGCGCATAGCAACCACACCGTTTTCGATGTTTTGCTCCGAAAAACGTACTTCTTTTCGGTTGCCTATATGGATGGAATTGAGTTCGCGCAGTTGCCGCCTAAGCACATCTTCAAGCAACACGTTTGAAGTTTTGCCGCCACGCATCGACAATGCTTCCGCCGGCGAAATGTATTTGTAACCCATCTTTGTGAGAAGGTCCACCGCCGGAAGAAGGCTTATATCGTTTTCTTTGAATGATATGTGTGGCATACGCTATTATTTTTTGTTTTTTATTAGTTTTGAGCAAATACTATTGCGGTTTTCGCGGGTCGCCGTTTTGTTTTACCGGCTTCTATCACCTTCCTGACGTCAGGAAAGTGATCGGATAGTTTATTCCCAGCATTAGAACAATCTTCTTCCTTCTAAATTAGCAATAATTTCTGAATCTCAGAATTTAAATTGCTAAATATTTGTTGTAACTTATCATTTTCTAATGAACAGAGATAATCACATAATTTCATTTTATCTAATGATTGTGTTTTTGTGAAACCTCCATAATCATCAGGTCTCTCTTTTGTTGAATAGAATTGATCTTTTGCAAAATCAGTAGGTAATATTAAAAGATTTTCAACACCCTTTTTATAAAGTGTATTTTGATCGTTCCTATTCATAGTTCTGATATGAAGATTATTGTCGTCTTCAACGGGTTTGTTGGTATCACAATCATAGAACATAACAATTGGAGCAATTGCCATTGAAGGATTTGCCTTGAAAAATGAAACTGCACTATTAAGTGCTCTATCTCCGGAATTGTCTGTTCCTCCCTGAGGATTATTTCTACCAATCCATTTGAAGGAAATTTTATCCTTATCTACACCAAAGACATCCATTGCTTTGTTGTAGTATTTTTCGTCAGTTTCGCCTTCCACGAACACATTTATCTTGCCCTTATCTATATAAGGCTGAATATTAAATGCCTCCCTTACTAATTGTGCTTCGGTCCATGAATAATACTCAGGATTTTGGCTAACATATACTTTGCCATTCTCATCTTTTTTCATTACAATAACCTTGTCGTTTGCACGTGTTGCATTGTGGATGATAAATGGCGAATGTGTTGCAACGATCAACTGCGATGTCTGTTTTCCATCGGTGGTAAACAGATTTTTGAGAAATGTCATTATTTCTAATTGCCACTTCGGATGAAGGCTAATTTCGGGTTCGTCAACGAGAATCACAGAGCCTTCTGCTGTTTTTTGATTTTTGAGAAGAAACCCTCCTCGAAATACTATCTGCTTCTCGCCGGAACTTAGTTTTTCAATTGACATTATTTTACCGTGCTCCTCAAACTCCACTACCTTATGATTGTTGATATTGCTAATACCAACATATCTTTTGTTTGGAAATATTGAGTGAAAAGCGTTTGTGAATCTTTTCATTCGAATGTTTTGAACATTTTCCGGGGGTGCAATATTAGGATTCTGTCTTACCCATTTTGCTAAATCGGCATTGTCAAGATTGTCAATATCAATGAGCAACTGAGTGATCTCTGTTGCAATGTTGCTTGAAGATTTTATTGCACCTGACAATATTTCATCGACATTTTTTGCGGTAACATAATTAATTTCTTGGGGAGTGAAATTAATTTCAACATCAGAGAAAATAGATTTATATAAACTATTATCTTTCCAAATAGTGTAATAACCAACTTTTTTCTCTGAGTTGTCTTGCATATTGTTGTAGTGTACATTATCGATGTTGTAATTAGTTCCATTCGAAAAATCCTGTATGATTCTAATTCTGTTTCCTCCAATTGTGGGCAAATGATTTCGTGTAAGGTTCCCTTGTATTATTTTTTTTTCAGAATCCGAGATTTCCACTTCCACTTCTAACTTTTTATATCTATTGGAATAACTTAAAGAAGGAATATAACTATACAATTCATTCAGGAAAACAGATTTGCCACATCCGTTTTCTCCTGCAATGATGATTGTGTCGACTGTGTTGCCATTCTTATCTGTGAAATCATAAGATATATCTCCCAGAATTTGATGACCCACAAAAGTTATCTTTCTGAATTTCATAGCGTTATAATTTTATTCGTTTCTTCCCTGTTAGTAATACTTGCATCAGACCTTTCTTCTGCTCTTGAAGGCTTGACAGTTTTTGTTTTGCCAATTCGATTTCTTTGTCGGCTTGCATCAAAATTGATGCAATTTTCTTTTGTTCTTCTATATTTGGATATGGTATCTTGACGAAGCAAAAATCATCGTAACTGATTTGTTTGCCGTCTCTAATACCAATTACCGCAATCGCTAAATGTCCAATAAATTCCGCACTTTTAAAATAATAACGATAAAAAAGTTTGTCTATTTCAATAACAGGTTTGAGCACAGTATATGCAGGGCTGACAATTCCTCTGTGCTCAGAATACTCAATTCCACCTTGGAAAGAGCGAAGACTTATAACGAAATCTCCGACTTCAACAAGTTTAAATGAACTTGTATCGCCAGTTGGCATAGTAACCCTGCCTTCTAATTGAGTTCGTGGAATTACGCCATATTCTTGTGTGGCGGATAACAATACTTCCGAACAGTTTCCTTTTACAGAAATACTTTTAAAGACTTTTCCTGCTTTTATCCTTTTCCATTTTCCCGCAAATCCTTTCAGCCTCTTCTTGCCTGTGAGCAATTGCTGCATAAGACCACGTTTGCGCAAAGTGAGTTTGTCTAACAGAGCGGTTTGTTTTGATATGGCAGTATCCCAAAGAGAAAGGATTTCGGCAATTTTGGCTTGTTCTTGGTGCGTTGGGATGGAAAGTTTGTATCTTACAAGTTTTTCCACGGATAGTCCCGGTTGTGCGGAAGATTCTGCAAATCTATTCAGATTCCAGTGCTCTAATTTATATTTTAGCCATTGGGTATTTTCGTTTGTTTGCACAGCAATGGCGTGTTCTGTGATATAGTTCTTCCCTTCAATATAATTAATAATTCCACACAAAGCACCTTGCCGACCAATCAATATGTAATTCCCATCGTGGGTAAAGGTGTTTGTGTAACCTCTTAACCCATTACCTCCATAAACAGCATATAAGCCTTCTTCATATATGGATTTGGAAGTAATCGTGTTCCCGCTTTTGAAATGAGTGCATACTTCTCCCAACCTCTTTACTTCCCAGTCTTCGGGAATGATGCCGAGGGGAGAATCTTTGTATCCTTGTGGTATATGTTGGTTTTTATTCATAGTCTTTCTATGCCCATAAGTAAATTAAAGTTTGAATTTTGATAATAAATCGTTATATACATCTTTTGGTGCCAGGTTCTCATAACCTGCTTGCGTTAGCATTTGCTCAGTAGGAAGATTGTCTGCTATGGTATGAGCGAATTTGCGCATATCGCTGAGTATTGTATCAGGCAACTCTATCTCTGTATTTGCCGACAAAAGAGGCAAAAGTCTGAATATATCGTTTTTATGCTTTTCGATATTCACAGAATCGACGTGGATGCCGTTTCCTTTGAGTTGTTTGTTGCTCAAATATGCATACGCTTTTAGACATATCAACGCCTCTATATTTGCATAGTGGACACCTTCACTTATTTCGCTGTGTTTTAATGTAAAATTGTAATAATTGTCGTCCAACAGAATGGCAGACAAACTCGACAATCCTTCATCGGCAGGTATCGGAGTAATGTGTATATCATCAGGCAGAATCAATGCATCGGGTTTCCTGCAAAAAAGTTCTATCTGCGTAGGAAAAGTTATTTCTGTTGGATTTTGAAAACGAAATGCATTACGTTTCTGAGTTTCTTGCTCTCGTTTCTGATAATTACCTTCCCTTATGAAATCCCAAAAATGCGCTACAAATTCTGTTGTCAGAGCCTCCACATTAAGGATAATGTCGAAATCTTTGGTTGCTCTTGGCGTAAGACCAGAGTCAGACAACACTGCATCACAGGCTGCACCGCCTATTATGATATAGTTGTCGGAGATTTTTTCAAACCTTTGTCTGAATATGTTTAACCCTCTTACCATATATTTTCTATCATTTTGTTTAATTGATACTGTACACGCTCGTCCACGTTATCTTTCATCGAAAGATAGAGCGAAATTTTATCCACTATGCCATCATTGTCTGCAAACAATCCAGGATTGTAATTCCATACCTCGATATGTACAGGGCAAAAACTGTCTGCGGTACTATATGCCGTAACTTCTTTTTTGAACACATCAATGCTCACTGCTACGTGTTCGTATGTGTCAGGATTGATCATTGTGTAATCTGCCAATGCGGAAACCCCCGACTTGTATGCTCTTGATGGTATCGTTTGGGCATATACTATCCCTCGTATCGGCGATTTAATCAATTTAATCGCCTTGTTGAAAAGTTTTTCTTTGTTTTCGTCAAAATGTACCTGTTTGACTCTTGTTCCAATAGTGTCGCACAGTTTGGCATCAGAAAGCAATTCTATTGCCCTGCTTACAGTAGGGTAGGGCATATTCAACGAGTTTTGCAACTGTTGGTAAGTAAAATTGTTTTCCTTACTATATAGATAATAAATCAAAATAGTCTGCGCCGTAGGAGGAAGCGGGGTGCTTGACAAATGCGTTGGCTGTTGCTGTTTCGCTTTTTTGCTATATAATATTGTGAACAGTTCCGGCAAATAGACCAAAGAACCAGGTACAATATAATTGATTCTTTGTTCGCACAGCCTTCCTCTATTGTAACTTTGTATATGGTCGAAAACAAATATAACAGGATAGCCCCATTCTTGTTTTATCATTTTCTCGTGCTTGGCATAATTGCTAGGCGGCATAATGTTTTCCGATTCATATCGAGCGAATATCACAGGCTGTTCATAGATATAACATATATAAAAACGATATATGCTCGTAAGAAAAGAGGGTAGTCTCTTAATCGTACGAGTGTTGATTTGTGATACTGCAATTTCTATCCCAAGTTCTTTTTTGATATATTCAACAGCCTGAATCATAGTTTATAATATATTATTTTGCACATTATACATATCAGTATATTTTGTGCAAATTTATATATTTTATAGTAATATCCAAAGTTATTGGATGTTTTTTTTAATATCCCAACTCCTTCAAATATTCCTTCATTTTTCCCTGAACCTCCGAGAGTTCGCTTTCCAATTGATCAATCTCTTTCTGAACGGCGGAGATGTCGATTGTGGCTTCTTCCTCGTAGGTGTCCACATAACGCGGAATATTGAGGTTGAAATCGTTTTCGCGGATGTCGTCGGGAGTGGCAACAAAAGCGTATTTGTCTTCTGCCACGCCTGCGGGCAATTCGCCAGCCACAAATTTGCGATATATGCCTACAATATGGTCGATGTCCTGCGGACGGAGTTTGTTTTGATTTTTGCCGTTTTCAAATTCGCGGCTTGCGTCTATAAAAAGGACGTTTTGCGAATTGCGACCCTTTCGGAAAATTGCAATAGCGGCGGGTATGCCTGTGCCATAAAACAGATTGGCAGGCAGACCGATGACAGCCTCCAAGATATGCTCGTTTTCCAATATTTCCTGACGTATCTTGCCTTCGCTTCCACCACGGAAAAGCACTCCGTGCGGTATTATGACGCCAACTTTACCGCCTTTGTCGTCAGCCACTTCGAGCATATGGCTTATAAAAGCCCAGTCGCCCTTGCTTTTAGGCGGTATGCCACGCCAAAACCTGTTGAAAGTGTCGCTTTCTGCCACGTCAGCCCCCCACTTGTCGAGCGAAAGTGGCGGATTGGCTACCACGGTGTCAAATTTCATAAGTTTGTCGCCGCTTTTCAGTTTGGGATTGCGCAATGTGTCGCCCCAACGGATTACGGCATTGTCGAAACCGTGCAGAAACATATTCATCATTGCCAACGCCCAAGTGCTGCCGTTGACCTCCTGTCCGTAAAGCGAAAAATTGTTGTTGCCGACCTCTTTGCCTGCTTTTATCAGCAACGAACCTGAGCCGCAGGGTACATCGCAGATACGTGCTCCGGGGTTGCTTTTGGTAAGTTTTGCAAGTAGAGTTGACACTTCTGCCGGCGTAAAAAAGTCGCCCGCCTTTTTGCCAGCCTCGCCTGCAAATGTAGATACCAGATACATATATGCGTCGCCGATAATGTCGTTGTCTTCAAGATGCGACTCGTCGAGGTCCACTTCTTTAAAATCCTGCAAAAGATTTTTCAAACGGGCGTTTTTTTCTTTGGGTTCGCCAAGGTTGGCACTATTAAAACTAATATTGCGGAATATGCTGCTGCCGTCTTCGCTGCTCATCTTTTCACGGTTGGCGTCTTCAAGGTCGGCAAGAGCCTCGTCGATAAGTTCGCCTATATTGGTGGCGTTCCTGTGGTCGAAAAGGTAGTCAAACGAACTTTTTTCCGGCACAACAAAACGCTCGTGACGCATTGCACGTTCAGCACGTTCCTTGTCGCCGCTATATTTTTCAAGGTAATCGTTAAACTTGGATTTATAAACATTGCTGACATATTTCAGAAACAGCATTGTGAGTATATAATCCTTATATTGGCTCGGGTCTATGACACCACGGAAAGTGTCGCAGGCCTTCCAGACAGTACGATTGATGTCATCTTGGGTAATTTTTGCGTTCATATTTATTGTTTTTTTAATTCGTTAAACAGTATTTGACTTGTAATCTGCATTTTTTTCGCTGCAATTGATTCCATAATCTCTTTTTCGCGTTTTTGCAAACCTGCAATTTCCACTATCTTGCGCTGCGTTTCGAGGTCAGGCACAATTATCATTAATTGTTCCAACGTAGGCTTGTGAATCAATGGAGTTCCTGAACCTACTTGTGCAGTCTTAATTGTTGCCACTATACTCGGATGGTTTAAGTACCATCGCAGATACTCGGCACTAACGATATTGGTGTCAGGTCTGATATAATATAAGGTGGTGGATGGCACCGCCTTGATGTTCAGATCAAAAATTTCGCACAGATATGTTGAGCCTTTGCCCGCAAAAAGCAAATCACCTTTTTTTAGAAGATAATTGTTTAGTTTTGCGGTATATTCAATATGCGACACAGAGGTTTCAGGCGAAGGCATAGTCAAGTCTTTCACTTGCAAGCATGCTATCTCACCTGTCGGACTCTCTTTGGCATAAACACCAGAAACTATCTGTGCAATATCTCCGAGTTTGACTTTAATCTTAGTATGAGAATTACTTCTATTATTCATGCCTCAAAATTATAAATGCTTCTATTTTCTTGCAATTTTTTTTACAGATTTTTTTTAGTATTCGGTGTACTTTTTTTAGAAAAGACATAAATAATGGTTGATAATCTGATATTCTGCTGTTAGTTACCGTTGTTTTTGTTATGCACAAATTTATATGGGCATAAATACCAAAAAATCGTTCTCTGTTCCAAAAAATATCTCTAATTTTGACTGTTGTCGAACAATGTTTTCAGGCTTAAATATAATTGTCGATTCTCAAAATAACACAAAAAAAAACGCAGCCGTCCGAATCCCTCGAACGGCTGCAATTTTCAACTTTCAATTTTCAATTTTCAATTCTCAACTTTCAATTCTTCACGCTTACTCCGCTGATAGAAATGCTGCCGGTGTAGCAATTGATGCTCCAACAGTTTTTCTGAATGCCGTAGATGCGGTTGGTGTAGGCGCAGACATCGTTGATGTAGAGCGTCATTACTGAATTGTCGGTGAAGATGTCGATGTTATAGACATTGTTTTCGGGACGGGCGAAGATGTAGCCGTCTATGCCCTCGATGAAAC
>Ga0247610_10005742_pt1 | contig 13027 bp, 11 predicted proteins | sample 174DNAGHGhighgp2_FD_193483 | JGI IMG/M metagenome (GOLD analysis project Ga0247610, IMG submission 193483) | Sheep rumen microbial communities from Palmerston North, Manawatu-Wanganui, New Zealand - 1742 DNA GHGhigh gp2 | ecosystem: Host-associated > Mammals > Digestive system > Stomach > Rumen...
GGTGCCGGTATGGCTCCTCTGCGTGCACAGATCATGCACATGACCAAGACCCTTAATACTCGTGACCGTGAGATGCACTACTTCTACGGAGCACGTGCCCTTAACGAGGTGTTCTACCTGCAGGATTTCCTGAGTCTGGAGAAGGAGTTCCCCAACTTCCACTTCCATCTGGCTCTGGACCGTCCGGATCCCGCAGCCGATGCGGCAGGCGTAAAGTACACTCCCGGATTTGTTCACAACGTTATGTACGAGACCTATCTTAAGGACCATGAGGCTCCCGAGGATATCGAGTACTACATGTGCGGTCCCGGCCCCATGTCAAAGGCCGTTACCGGTATGCTGGACAACCTGGGCGTTGATCCCGCCTCGATCATGTACGATAACTTTGGCGGCTAATTATCTGCAGAAAGCGATAGAGAGGAGCGGACCGATTTTCGGCCCGCTTCTTTTTTGGGGCACCGCCGGACATACAGATTGGGGAGACAGCAGCTCCGAGCTACTTCGAACCCCTCCAGACCCTAAACGGCGAACTCGGCATTTTTACCCACCTACGGTGTGTAACATGCCTCAAACAAGCGCCGTTCTTAACGGGATCTTCCGTGGGTTCTCCGCTCACGCTCTCCGCTAATGCTCCCCAATCCGTATATCCGGCTCCTGCAAAAGGGAACGTTTTCAACTGTAGCAACTGTAGCTGTAGCAGATTTTTGTTCCCAAATGATTAATTAATTATCATTTGTAGTATATTCGCAGTACAGTATCGAGGAAAGAAGGTATTGTAAGACATAGTATATAGCATTTGCTGTTTATTCAGATGCCCCGAAACCTGAGAAATTTCATGATGCATCTCATTGGATAAGTCGCGAATGTCTGCGTTTGGCGTGGACTGACTTATTTGGGATGCGGGCTTCTCAGGGCCTCGGGCATGAATAGGGAGGTTCACGCCTTTTGCTTGATATGGGAAGCCGTGAACATTGTTTATTGATAACAAAAATATTAATGCAATATGAGAAGGATTATCAGACCAACATTGGCCTTAGTGGCAATGTTAATCACAGCAGTTACGTTCGTAATCAGTTCCTGCGAGGATGTTAATAATGGTGTAGTACCAGAAAACAAAACGCCTACAGCTCCTACTGGGCAAGTCTCAGATATAACCTTCTATACAGCCGATATTACAGGCAAACTGGAATTGAGCAAAGATGAGCTCAAACAGTCAGAGTTTGGGCTGTTGCTTTCCACATCTGATGATGTAATGGCCGTTAACAGCACCAAGTATCCTATCAAGAAGTTTGATAAGGATTATAGTTTCACTCTGTCACTGGACGGTCTGGATTCCGTAACCACATACTATTATCGTAGTTACATTTACTTTGAGGGCAATTATTTCTATAGCGATGTCCAGGCGTTTACAACCAAATCACCTCTTGACATCATACAAACTGGAAATATAGAGTCTGATTCATGTACGGTCAAAACGTTCATTAATTCAAAGAACCTTTTAGATCACATTCAGCAATACGGTATAAGTTATGGCTTGAACAAACTGCCGTTGGTAGCAACTGATTCAACGGTAACAACAAATGCAATAGGTTCAGACGGAAGTTTTACTCTCAAAATGAGGAATATCCCGTTTGATACAATCGTAAATTACCGTGCGTACGTGAGGGTAAACAATGTTGACTATTACGGTCCTACACTCCAGTTCCAAGGTAACACAGTCCGTACGGGCATTATCAATATCTCTGATTACACCGTAAAATCACATCTCAAAATCAATGATGGATATAAGGAGTTAGGAGTTTGCTACGGAATGGATAGCATACCGGAAATATTTGACCAGAAAGTGAGCACTACGGTCCTGAATGACAGCAATGATTTCGAACTCAAGTTAGTCAATATTCCGTTTGATACCATAGTGTATTATAGGGCGTACGCATTAACTGGAGATTCTGTTTATTACGGTAGCATCAATTCTTTTGGCGGCAATACCGTCACAACAGGTATTATTGATACTGTTACATTCCAAGTTCAATCATCTGTCAGGTTCAATGATGGTATAAGTGAGTATGGTGTATGTTACTCAAATTCTGAGATACCGGTAACTTTTGACAAGAAAGTAAGTGTTCAACAACTGGATTCTACGGGCTGTTATACTCTGTCATTAACCAATATACCGTTTGGAACCGTATATTATCGCTCCTATGTCATAAAAGATGACATCGCTTATTATGGCGATATACGTAAGTTTGAAGGCAATAGTATAACTACAGGCTCTTTCAATGCAGAATCTTTAAAAGCACAATCTGCACTCAGATTCAGCAATAGCTATGACAATCTAGATTTAGGTATATGCTACAGCAATAATCAGGAACCAACAATTGCTGATAAACATGTATTGACCACAGGTAGTGACACTACCTGTACCTATGAATTACTACTCCGCAATATGCCGTTTGGTACAGTGTACTATCGTGCATACATGATGTATGATGGATTCCCGGTGTATGGTGAAATCAAGCAAATAGAAGGAAATGCTGTAACAACGAGTACATTCATAGACAATACTCTCACAGCAAACTCCAGTATTAAATACTCAATAGGATATGATGAACTCAATTTAGGAGTATGTTATAGTAATAATTCAACACCAACAATCAACGATAAGGTTATAACTGCAAACACAGTTGATACCCTCAATGCATTTGCACTCCAATTGACAGAGGTTCCGTTCGGAGAGGTATATTACCGCTCATATATGATGTATGAGGGCGTTCCGCAATACGGTGAGGTTAAGAGTTTTGACGGTAATGTTATCACAACAGGCTCATTTAACGAGAATACACTCATTGCAAACTCAAATCTAAAGTTCTCTGCAGGATACAAGAATCTGGATCTTGGTGTCTGCTATAGTATAAAAGAGCAGCCAACCATCAACGACAAGAAGGTAACAACCACAAGTGTTGATTCGCTCAATGCTTTTGCTTTACAATTGACGGAGATTCCGTTCGGAAAGGTATATTACCGCTCATATATGATGTATGAGGGCGTTCCGCAATACGGTGAGGTTAAGAGTTTTGAGGGTAATGCTATTACAACAGGCTCTTTTATTGACAGTTCACTCGTTGCAAATGCCAGCTTGAAATTCTCTACAGGATATAAAGAACTAAATTTGGGCATATGTTATGGAACGAGTGAGCAACCTACTGTAAATGACAAAAGGGTTACTACATCAAGCGTGGATTCACTTAACTCATTCGCTTTAGGACTAACTGAGATTCCTTTTGGCAAGGTATACTATCGTTCATATATGATATATGACGGTAAACCGCAATATGGTGAAATAAAAACCTTTGATGGTAACGCTATTACAACAGGTACATATGATGAAGATTCTATTATGGTAAAATCTTCAATAAAAATATGTGCTGGTTATAGTAAACTGGACGTTGGCGTTTGCTATAGTACTAAAGAACAACCTACTATTAGTGATCTCAAGGTTTCTACAAATCAGGTAAAATCAGATAATAGCTATAGCCTTAAACTCAAAACTATACCATTTGGAACCTTTTATTACCGTTCATATATGATGTTAGACGGTACTCCACATTATGGCGAGGTTAAGAGTTGTAAAGGTAATGATCTTGAAACAGGTGATTATGACCAGCAATCATTGTGTGTTGCTACACATATAAAAATACAGGATAGTAATTACAAGTTAACATATGGTATATGTTACAGTATAAAAAAAGAACCAACAATATTAGATAAGACAGTAATAACTACAGAATTAGATTCTAATAACGATTATACACTAATACTTAAAAAGAATCCTGTAGGTGATACAATTTATTATAGATCCTACATTCTTTGGGATAATACTCCTTATTATGGTGAAATAAAAAAATTCAAAAAGGAGTTAACGGTCGAAATGATAGATTTGGGATTAAGCGTTAAATGGGCATCATTTAATGTCGGTGCTGACTTTATTACTGATGATGGTGATTATTATGCGTTTGGTGAAGTAGAACCCAAACAAATATATTGGTACGATACTTATAAATGGTGTATGGGAGATGAAAAATCATACACAAAATACTGTAATGATGATAATTATGGATATAAGGGGTTTACTGATAATAAGACCATACTTGATCCCGAAGATGATGTGGCTCAAGTTAAATGGGGTGATGGCTGGCGTATGCCGACTGAAACTGAATTCAATGAGTTGGCAGATAATTGTTGGTGGACGTGGACAAATATTGATGGAACAGAAGGATATTTAATTAAAAGAAAATGGGCAGACGAAGATGCCCCAAGCATTTTTTTACCAAATGCAGGAACGGCAGCTCGAGATTTTATTGATAAAGAAAGTAGCGGTTATTGGACTTCAACAGTTTTTGGGACGACAGGCATGTATAGGTTTATGAATCAATATTACCATGAAAGATATGGTGGTATACGTTGTTATGGTCAATCCATTCGGCCTGTTCATCCATAAGCACTAATAATATATAGTCTATATCTCTTTCCTTATCGTTATAATGACTAAACATCCATATATTATTAAGGTTAGTGGAAGCATAGTGTCATATGGAGGTAATCATTATGCCCAAGAATATGCTGCAGGGGGCATAGCTTCGCTTGATGGCACATATGCTGATATTAAAGATTATTCTTTTGACCAACTCAATCATGGTGTTAGAGGTGATTTGATTCTTAATGGCACAAAAAGGATTCCTCCATACGCAACAATGTGTGCTGAAGGGGGGATTGCAGAATTGGATTTGAGCGATACATTTGGGCTTAGAATGGATGGAGGAATAACATATTTACCAGGTTACGATGCCGCAATTCGCTACTATCATGATAATATGACTCAAATAAAAGCATTATTATATACAAAAATAGACAGCAGTTTGGAACCTGCTTTTTTGCGTGGGCTTTATGTTGATACTTTTAGCGTAATTGAATTGTTCTTGGGAGATTTTTTGTTATGTGGTATATTTACGGAAGAAAAATGTTATGATCGCTTATTAACATCAAAATTCTTTAATATTCCCGAAGGATCATCTTCGCTTGAAATTGAAAAGATTGTATTTGATACTATAGAAAAAACAGTATTTCATAGATTTGATGTGGTTACAGTAGTATTCAAAGAAATTCTTGATATCAATCTGCCTGAAACCACTGAATTGGAAAAATTATTGCATAGAAGACATAATATAGTACATCGTTTTTCGTATTCAAATCTTGATAGAATTAGATTGTGTATTCCCAAAAGAGAAGATGTCGATAAACTGATAAAGGAATGTGATTCATTTGTTAGCCAATTAATAAGTCATATTTAAGAACTCTGATAGATACTATTATAAATTGAAGGGACATCAACTGTAGCAACTGTAGCACTGTAGCAAACTCAGGGCGGGTGGCGCTGTTTGTTTACGTTGAGCGGGGTGCTGGCTGGGAATGCTATGCTGTAGGCGGCATCTAGGTCTTGCAGGTTAACCTGGCACATTGTTATGTTCAGTTTTGCGGATACTATGGCCCGCAGGAACTCGCGGTGTGGACGCGGGTATAGGCTGGGCGGAGGTAGTATGTCAAGGCCGTTCTGGCAGCAGCGGTTGCAGACTTCCCAGATGAAATCATCGGTGGCTTGCAGACAGAACCAGGATTTGAGTACGCGGCGTATGCAGTAGCGCTTGTATTGCGCTTCAAGGAGCTGCCTTGTGCGCTCTGTCTGTTGCCAGAGCTGCACAAAGCATTCCTTATTGTTTTTAATCTCTATCATACGTTGGTGGCAAATTTACGTTTGTACTCAGCTGTTTTGCAGTAGGTGCCGGTGGTGTCATCGTAGCTTATGTAGCCGCGGGTGGCCCAGGTACGTAGGGTAGAGTCACCGTTGCCAGAACGGTGTTGGTTGCTGCGCATAAGGCGGTACTGCTCCAGGTTGAACTCATCCGGTAGCAATGAGAGCAGATTCTGCGGACCGGTTTGGCGCTGGATGTCCAGTTCCTCACGCAGTTCCTTTTCAAGCTGTTGGCCAAAATAGAGCATCTTGCACCACAAGTTGTATTGTTCGGTCCACCTCACGAAATCGGCAATTGCCTTATCCCAACGGTAGCCGTGAGCTACGTAGAGAACCATTCCCTTTAGCCAGGCTATCACGTTTGCTCGGTATGAGAACACGCGGTAGGCCTCACTTTCATACAGGCGGGCGGCATCACGGTTCTCTTGGCGGATATCAAGTGCCAGACGGTGTGCCTGTTGGCACTCTATCAATCCGTTGGCGGCCTCAAGGCGGTCTATGTAGGGCTTTAGTTCTGATGCAAAGCGGTGATCATAGATGCCCAGTATGGGTACAGTGTCATCATCATCTTCAACGTTGATTATGGTGGCTATGTCCAAGCGGCTTACAGTTCCGTCATTGACCATCTTACTGAAAAACCTGCGGGCGTTAGGTGGTGTGGTGCTGGCGTTAAAGTTCCAGCGTAACGGGGCTATTCCGCTTACGGAGTCTGCTCCCACGCGTTCCTGTCCGGCCAGAGAGTTGTCAAAGGCTTTGCGTATAAGCAGTCCAACTTCATCTGTTGTGCCGCGTGATGTTACCTTTTTAAGTGCCTCAATCTCATCAACTATGGTGTAGATAAAGCGTTCACCGTTGTTATGGGCATCTACTATACGCTGATTGAATACGGCATCAGTCAGGTTATCTATGAGCATCTGGATACAGATATCTGTGGGGCGTGGGTCTTTCTTTTGCTTGGCTCCCGGGTTCTTCTGCTTCCACTCTGCTTCACGCTGACGGTTAGGGATATCACGTTGTCGGATGTCCTCCATTATGTACTCAATAGGTTTCTTGATGGTTCCTTTACCTATGCTTTGGCGACCTATCAAGACGTTCATAAAGGTTGCCTCGTGTTCCACGTTATCCCAGTAACGGAACTTTACTCCGTGAAGGTGAGCGGCAAGAGCCGGAAAGACAGCGCTTGCTACTGCCGGTTTGTAGAACCAAGGGACGTTCCTGGTGAGCAACTTTATAAGCGGCGGCAGTTTCTTGGGCATAGGTGGTGGGGTAGTGAGTGTTCCGCCACAGGCCTTAACTGCGCTTGTCTCTTTAAGTGCTGTGAGTACTTGTTTGATACGGAGCGGCATTCCCTTACGGGGTTCCTTTAGGGCGTTCTCAATGGTTTTGCGCCACTCTTGGGTGCCGTCTTTGCTGTCGGCAAAGTAGTTGGGTATTACCTGCAGCATCTTGTCCATTGAGAAATCACAGATGGCACGCAGATTGACTGCAAGTTCAAAGGTCTTTACGTTGCGGTCACCCTCTACGGGCTCACGGCCTTCGTTGTAGAGTTCCCAGTACTTGCGGATTATGTCTGTGTAGGGGATTCCGTTGTACTTGGCATCTGGGGCTGGAACTACGGATTCATGGATTTCCGGAATTACGGGGCCTGGGGTTGCTTGAGCTTCTATCAAAGCTGCTGAGGTAGTTTCAAACAGTTCATCGTCCAGATAGAGGAGGTCTTCGGGGCTGGCGGTTGTGGTGAAGAAGACTCGGGTTATGTCTTTGGCTCCTTCATCAAACTTGACTCCTAGGAGATTGCTTGCCCAACGCAGGTTATCCTCTTGGGTTAGATCTTCATTGCGGCGGAACACCAGGTGGTAGCCTTTTGTTGCGGAACGCTCAAGCATTAGCAGGCCCAGTTCTTCCTTGTGTGAGAGCACCAGTTCCGGTACTTGCTGCATACGCTCTGTAAGCCAGGCTTGCTGCTGCTCATCAGATAGCTCAGCGGGTGCCACAAAGTCTATGTCCATACCTACTGAACGTGAGGGTGTCTTGCAACCTTTCAGGGCGCCGTCATGGGACGGGATGCAAGAGTAGTTCATCTGGATAAGGCGGTTTTTCTGGCGGTAGTCTCCTTCACGGACCGCTTTCAGAACTGATATCTGCTTATCGCTGTTACGCAGGCTCAGATACTCCTGGCGCGTAAGGATGGGGCGCATCATTTTGGCCCCATCCTTGTAGTAAATTACGTGTACGCTCATAACTGTGCGGATTTAAAGTTTGCAGATTATATCTGATATCACTTTCTGGGCTATGGCGTTTGCCTGACGCACAAGCTGGGCCGGAAGTTCAGCAACCAGCTGGGCGGGTAGGGTGAACACAAAGTAGTAGCGTCCGTTCTGTCCCAGAGACAGCGAGCAGTTGTCATCGCGGAACAGCGCCTTGTTCCTGATACGCTTGGGCAGCTCTGTGATATAGACGTTGCCGTCACGCATGGTCTGCACCTTGCAGTGACCGATGAATGCGTCCAGACAAACGTCCTCACAGCACTCAAAGTCTGCTATATGCAATCCGTTCTCAAACTTGCTGAATGTCATCATTCCATCCAGCGATATATGACTCTCAATTTTTTCTTTTTTATAATTTCGCATAATCGTACGAATTTGTGAGTGAAAGGATTGTGTCAGAATTTGGCCATTTTCACATCGATGACTTCCTCCACTGCACCTTCGCTCGATTAATAAATAAGTTCTTGTCAACGCCTTTAGTGGTCGGTTGACGATGCAAAAGTGGGGCATTATTTAATTGAAATTTGCGATTTTAAGAAAGACTGGGCGGTCGTACAAGTAATTACAATTTATTACAAGTGGTACACAATTTCTTGTACAAGTTTGGGTATAAAAAAAGGGAACCAGCAATGCTGATTCCCTCAATAATCTGTTGGTTTTATTACCCCTTTACTTGCTGATTCCAGTTTGATTCAGTAGGATTATATATGCCGCAATCATGGAGAACCTTATATAGGTTTCGGTGACAAGACAAATCAGATAGCTTTCTTTCTTTTAGCAGCTTGTTGACCAATTCGGTTATTTGTGTTGGCTTCATTCCTTGAATGCTTGTCAGGAAAGATTTTGCGTTATCTTCATCGCCATAGAACATTGGTTTTAGCTTTTCAACTATATCTACCTCTTTGTCTTCTAAGCTTGGTGCTTGGCTGCCGGTATTCTGTGTTACAGCAGAACCGGGCATAGCAAATACGCAACCTGTAATATTGCCGTTGAAAACCTGACAATTACTGCCTGCCTCAAAGTGGTTGATTACTCCTCCAGTTTTGTTTTCATCATCCATAGCTGTTACTTTTAGAATTATCTGGTAACGTTACCGTTAAAAACTTGGCAGTTACTCTCTTTTGCAAAATGGTTATGAACCTCAGTGGGCTTGTCGTTGTTTTTTACAAAGTCCATCAGTTTGGGTAGCTCTCGCATGAAAACCGGGTTGTCAGCGAGTGTTATGGACAGTTTCGCTAAAACATCTTCTGCTGTTGATCTGGACAGATTGCTGAGTCCATCCCTGATTTGGTCAAATGATACAGAGGCTTTTGCTGCGGCCTCAAAACTATGGAGTAAAGCATCATATCGGCGGTTAAAGTCATTAACGGTTGTGCTTAGTCTATCTTCTAAGGCTGATATCTTTCTCTCTTTATCTTCTATCATTTGTTGCATTTGTGCAACTGATGCAGCAGGACGGCTGGATGAAAATGCATCGAGTGAACACTTTGGAAATAATACCTTATACAGATCATCAAGATCAGTTGACTGTTTCTCGCGCGCTTCTATTTCTCTTGCCTTTTGAATAGCTTCTTGTAGTTTCTCACGTTTGTCATATTTATATGAGAGTATCTTATCTATAAAATTCTCTACAAGTGGGAGGTAAAGGTGAAGGTATTGTTTGCGGCTGTTTTGGCAAGCCATGTTAATGACTGCAGTAATATTGTTTAGTCCTGATCCAAGTACACGTCCAAGTCCAATTCCATACATCCATGAGAAATGGCCCCAGTTCTTTGAGAAAACCTCAATCTTTCCGGCGCGCAAGTATCGATCCGGTTCACTCATAGCAATCATTAGCACACCTATCAAGAAACAATAGTATTCTATGCGAAAACGGTCGTATTGAAGACCACTGTCTTGTAAGATACAATGGCTTGCATTTTCTTTAAGTGGTTTCCAATTAGATTCATCAACAAGAATTGGTGCTTTGGAAAGCATATCTTGAAAGAAACACACTCCACTATAATATTCACTGGTTCTTTCAATGCATTCACGTTCAATAAAGGCAATCAGTGGATGCATATTTTGGTATTTCTCATCATTGATACAGTAACAGTCAAGATAATACTGTAGTCCCCAAAGAGTCTCGTTTTCATTTGCTTCAAACAAAACAATATCATCAGGCAAAGGATCAGAATACCATAACCGTCCTTCCTCCTTGTACAAATTTACTGCAACAAGCATCCAATCACGCGAATCCATCACAATAATACCTGTACGCACCTTACCGTTCATTTCTCTAGATGCGAAAGCTACTATACTACCTCGATGCAATTCATACGGCATTATTTGTTTCCTGTATGAAACGTTTGGAAAAGGAAGGGTGTAATCCATTTATCTGTAGTAATTGAGTTATGTACTGAAGTTTAATATCACTCGTTTTGTCTCCGTTTCTGTATTGCGGTATAGCCTATTTCCGGTAGTGGCTCCTGCTTTTTCTCACCAAGTTGTGTCAAAGCTTCATATACCTGGTTTAGTTCTTGTTTGGTCTCTTCAACTTCGGCTTGTGTAATAGAACTTGATTCTTCTAGGGCCTTTATTCGTTGTTGTAAATCTTCGATATCCTTTTTTGTTGCTAATGCAGGAAGCGTCTGTCGAATGTCTACAAAGGCTCGCATAATATCTCGGTTGATATTAATTGCAATGGTGGACGTAAGAACACTACTGAGCATAGCGACTCCAAGTTCAGTAAAAGCAAATGGCAGATATTTAATGTTTTGGCCTCGTTTTATGTTCAAGGTGCCAATTTGGCATCTTGAAAGTTCCTCACGTGTGACTTCAAACATAAAGTCCTCACCCTCAAAACGTTCTATGTTTCGGCGTACTTGTCTTTTCAACTGGGAGGTATCAACTCCGTAGGCATCAGCTAAATCAAAGTCCAGCATAACGCGCCGACCACGAATCTCATGGATTTTTCTCTTAATTGGTTCTAAGTCATTCATTTTCTTGTTCATTATATTAATAAGACTATCTGCAAACACTCTGGTATCATAATAGACTATGAATGTCTAAAATACCTTTCAGTATCAAATAATGCAAAATTATCAATAATTTACCAATGGTAGGTTATTGTTGAGATGAATTGGACACGCTTTTTTCAAGAAGTTTTCAACAAATATTTTGCTACAGCGCTACAGTTGCTACAGTTGTTTTCCGGTGACCGGAAAAGTCAAAACTGAACTTTATATTTATATATAAATATAAAAGTATTTTAGGGCTTAGAATAACCCCAATCTAACTGCAGCAACTGTAGCTGTAGCGGTGTCAACGTTTTCAGGACGCAGGTGGCTGGATTAAAATTTTTGACAAAAAAGTTGACCGGATATTCGAAAACCGCAATGCGCCGGTTATATTTTTGTATCGTCAATGAGGACATAAATCCTGGCGCTCCTTAAGGAGAGAAAAATTTTCCCTTAACAGGAAAAAGAAATCTGCTTAACGGGCGCCGGAATTTCAGAGCTGATTGATGGCTTCAAGGATAGGTGAGACGTCGGCCTAATACCGGATGCCGTGAGAAAACATTTTACATTAACCATGAAAAACACAAGTATTATGGCACTTAAAGTTAAAGCAAAAGAACAGTTGTTCAAGATTGGTATGTATGCTAATACCTATCGTTATGTGATGATTCCTGAGCTGTACACTGCGCTTACTCAGGAGAAGGTTATCAAGGAGGCTGCACTGCGCAGTGGCGTGAGCCGCGGTGTGATGCAGGCTTGCTGGGATGCCGCCGGTGAGGTTATCAAGGCGTGGGCTACCGAGGGTCACTCTGTTGCTCTGCCCGGTCTGGGAACCATGCGTTTCAGCCTCAGCGCCAAGAGCGTAGCCGATGTGAATGATGTTAAGGCCAGCCTTATCAAGAGTCGCAGGATTATCTTTACCCCTGCAGTTGACCTGAAGGATGAGTTGGCTAATACCGCTATCCAGATTACCTGCTATGATCGCAACGGTAATGAGGTACGCCGTGTAACCAGCACTGATCCCGGTACCGTTGAAGACCCTGAGGATAACGGCTCAACCTCTGAGGAGGGTGGTTTAAGCTCTGAGCAGGGCGGTGAGTCCGGTGGTAACGGCGGCTCAAGCGCAAGCCAGGGTGGTAGTGATAACGGCTCCAACGGCGGTTCTACCGGCGGTGACAACACCGGAAGCAACATTGGTGACAACACTGGTGACAACACTGGTGATGACAACGGTGGAGACGACGGCGGCAACGGCGAAGGAAACGGTGATATAGACTAGCCTAAACCTTATCTGATATCATGAACAAGAAACAGTTCTTGGAGATTGCAGCGAAGATTATAGTAGCTGCGCTCACGGCCTTCATCACGGCCCTGACCACCACCAGCTGCATGGGCTATGGTCCCATACCATTCTGAAGAATCTAAGAAGGTGCATTTTTCCGAAAGGGGGTTTCGCGTAAGCGGAACCTCCTTTGTGCTTTTGAAATTATGCTGCTAAGTGAGCAAAACTTGAAGTGTATGGTCTCCAAAACCGTCGCCACCCTCGGCGCGTCAGAGGGAGGGGCCCGCTCCGAAGGAGTGGGAGGGATAGCGCGAAGCGCGTAGTTTTGGAGACTATACTCTTCAAGTTTTCCCTGAAATACATACCGCAGTTTCCTTTATCGCGTATGCTCATCGGCCTTAAAAAAGAAGAGTGGGGTATTGCTCGTCGGCCCCCTCCTTATTATATATAGTTATCTCCAACAAGAACGTTGCTACATTCATCAAGGAGTTCATCGTACAGCTTCCCGCTGGCGAGCATATGGACTTCCTGCCCGGTAGCTACGCTCAGATCAAGATTCCCGCATACTCTATGGATTATGATAAGGATATTGACAAGGATCTCATCGGTCCCGAGTATCTGCCCGCATGGGAGAAGTTCGGTCTCTTTGGCCTTAAATCGGTCGTAAAGGAGC